>Ga0114962_10001993_pt1 | contig 17418 bp, 17 predicted proteins | sample C_130820_MF_Meta_FD_87017 | JGI IMG/M metagenome (GOLD analysis project Ga0114962, IMG submission 87017) | Freshwater microbial communities from Lake Croche, Canada to study carbon cycling - C_130820_MF_MetaG | ecosystem: Environmental > Aquatic > Freshwater > Lake | place: Lake Croche, Canada...
CGACAGGCGTCTCGGATCAAAGAACTGGGCGTGATTATGGCCATAGCTTTTGGGTTCAGCAGAAGCTAGGTGTTCATAGGCTCCTTCAGGTGCTTAGGCACTCACTGCAAAAGTAAAAGCTTCGCCACTGACGCGAGCGAGTTCAACATGACCAAAAAGGGTGCTGAGATTGTCGCGAACAGTATTGGCAATCTCTTCGGGGCAGTCCAAAAATAGAGTGCCATAGAAAACACCAGATTGAATATCTGATTGATCTTTAATTTCGGGGTTCATTTTTGAAGAGGCCACTTTAGTTATCCTGTTAACAATTCATAGTACTTTTAACGGATGTGACTTCGAAAACTGAACGCAGTTTCGCCAAGTTTATTTTATCGATGCTGACATATCATGTATTAAAAGGGTCACAATTAAGAGCGGCTTATGACAGAGTTAGTCAAGCATCAAGAGAGAACGCTGATCAATGTCCAGTTAGGGCAGAACGTCATACTTCAGCATTTAAGTCATCAAGACTTATCTGAGCTTGAGCGTTATATTCATATCTCAGATTTAAAAAAATCAGAAATTTTGCTCCGACAGGGTGATGAACAACTCGAGCAATATTTTGTATTGGATGGCATCCTTAAGCGCTTTGTCAGCAGTGCAAATGCGAAAGGGATGATTTTGCGTTTCGCGATTCAGGGTGATATTGAGACTAGTTACGCTGCATGGCGGCAGAAGAAAAATGCCCCTTACTCAATTGCCTGCGTCACTCACTCTAGGGTGGCCAGAGTACCGGTCCAAAAATGGATGGAGTTCTTAGCTGAGCGCCCCTCGCTCAAAGAGCATTTTGAATATGAGGTGATGCGTATCATGAGTGAAATCATGGCGCATACCATTACTCTACATATGTTGGATGCATCTGGCCGTGTAGAACGTTTTATTCGTAAATACAGTCATCTTTTCGACTTACTGACTCAAAAAGAATTGGCTGCTTATCTCAATATCTCCCCCGAAACTTTGAGCCGTTTAAAGTCTAAACATACTAAAAAGTCATAAGGCTCAAGCGATAGCCGCTTTCTCCGCTCTCGAATCCGCTCTCAATATTGTTATCGTTGTCTGCTGCAAAATCCACACATAAGCGTTTCTTTGCCTAATGATCAGTATTTCTTTCAAAAAATTGATCTGTGTCAAGCTTTTGACCTTTTGGTACAGCTTAAAAATGATCTAGGTCAATGACTTGAGGTAATTAAGAAGCCTAGACTTTCATTTGTTTAAATGAATGAGAGCACGCTCATGGATTCCGAAGCCTTTACTTCAGCCTCGACATCGCTTGCATACCAAGCTCCCACCACGAATGGTTTTCACCTTGTCATTGATGCGCTTAAAGCGAATAACATCGACACTATTTTTGGTTTAGTGGGTATCCCTATTACCGACTTGTGTCGCCTTGCACAGGCAGAAGGTATGCGTTTCATCGGTTTTCGTCATGAGCAACAGGCGGGCAATGCCGCTGCTGCAGCGGGTTACCTCACGCAGAAACCAGGAATTTGCATAACGGTTTCCGCGCCGGGCTTTTTGAACGGTTTGACTGCACTGGCTAACGCAACCACTAACTGCTTTCCCATGATTTTGATCAGCGGATCCAGTGAGCGTGAGATTGTAGATTTGCAGCAAGGCGACTATGAAGAAATGGATCAGCTCAATGCGGCCAAGCCCTATGCCAAAGCCTCTTATCGCATTAACAAAGCGCAAGACATCGGTATCGGTGTGGCACGCGCCATTCGAGCGGCGGTATCTGGTCGCCCGGGGGGGGTGTATTTGGATTTGCCCGCGCAACTCTTAAGTCAAGTGATTGATGCCGAAGTGGGTAAAAAATCGATCGTCACTGTAGTGGATCCGGTCCCCGCGCAACTTCCTTCACCTCAGTCTATAGAGCGTGCAATCAATCTTCTTAAATCCGCCAAACGTCCTCTTATTTTGTTAGGTAAGGGTGCGGCATATGCACAAGCCGATGCGGCGATCAAAGCGCTGATTGAAAAATCAGGTATCCCGTATTTACCTATGTCGATGGCAAAAGGCTTGTTGCCTGATAACCATGCTCAGTGTGCTTCTGCTGCGCGTTCCTTTGTGTTGGCTGAAGCAGATACGGTTCTTCTCGTCGGCGCACGTTTGAACTGGCTTCTGGCTCATGGCAAGGGTAAGACCTGGGGTAACGCACCTAAGAAATTTATCCAGATTGATATCTCGCCTACAGAGATCGACAGCAATGTGGCGATTCAAGCCCCATTGATAGGCGATATTGGCTCTTGCGTGAGCGCGCTATTAGAGGCGTTCGATTCCGAGCTCAACAAGAATAATATGGAGTGGACCAACGCCATCAATGCGCGCAAAAATAAAAATCTGGCGAAGATGGCGCAGACCTTAGCGCAAAATCCTTTCCCTATGAATTTTCATAGTGCGTTGGGCTCCATTCGCGATGTGTTGAAAAAGCGACCGGATGTCATTGTGGTCAATGAAGGTGCCAATACACTGGACTTTGGGCGCAGTATTATCGACATGTACCAACCCCGTAAACGTCTTGACTCCGGTACCTGGGGCATAATGGGTATCGGCATGGGTTATTCGATTGGTGCGGCTGTAACAACCGGCTTACCCGTTGTTGCCATCGAAGGTGATAGCGCATTTGGCTTTAGCGGAATGGAAGTCGAGACCATCTGCCGCTACAAGCTTCCCATTACCGTTGTTGTATTCAACAACAATGGGGTGTATCGCGGAACCGATGTGAATGTATCTGGTGGAACAGATGTTGCACCTACCGTTTTTGTGAAAGACGCTAAATACGAAATGATGATGCAAGCGTTTGGCGGAATGGGTTTCACCGCCACTACTCCTGAGGAACTCTCCAAAGCACTGACCCAATCAATCGCTTCTGGTCAGCCCACTTTGATTAATGCCATCATCGATGAAACAGCGGGAACAGAGAGTGGTCGTTTGACGAGTCTCAATCCATCAACCTCTGCTTCGTCGGCTCATCAATAATTAAACGATCGAGCGCATTCTAAAAAAACGCCCGATAACGATTCGCTGCAGCGCAGCATGAATTGGACGCTTCACTTCGCTAATCGGTGAGTTATTTTACCTGTCATTAACCTTTCATCAGAAGGGTTAAGTAAGTACTTATTGAAACGATTAGAAAAACAAATAACAAGCTAATCGGTTGAAAGTAATTTGACCCTTCACATTTATTGCGCATTCGTCTAACTAGGGATAGGTCTTTGCGGACTTATTAAGGAGAAAAGTCATGAGTTCAGTAGTAATAAACGGCAAGCCAGTCAATCGCTGGTTGCAACTTGCCATTGGTGTGGCCTGTATGGCGATGATTGCCAACTTGCAATACGGATGGACTTTATTCGTGGTGCCAATTGATACTAAATATCATTGGGGACGGGAGTCTATTCAGTGGGCTTTCACTTTATTTGTTCTACTTGAAACTTGGCTTGTTCCTGTTGAAGGTTATCTCGTAGATAAATATGGTCCTCGCCCTGTTGTCTTAATTGGTGGCATTTTGTGTGGTATCGGTTGGGTGATGAACTCACAAGCAGATACCTTAGGTATGCTCTATGCAGCAGCTGCTGTGAGTGGATTGGGTGCGGGTGCGGTATACGGTACCTGTGTGGGTAATGCATTGAAATGGTTCCCCGATCGTCGTGGTTTGGCAGCCGGTTTCACTGCGGCGGGCTTTGGTGCCGGTTCTGCTTTGACTGTGGTGCCGATTGCTAACATGATTAAGGTGAGCGGATACGAGGCGGCCTTCTTCAACTTTGGTATTGGTCAGGGCGTGGCAGTAGTGATTCTCTCCTTATTCCTGTTAGATGCTCGCCAGGCCTCTGGTTTTCCTGCGGCGCCTTCTGGTGGTCCAGTGCAAACCCGCCGTGATTACAAGCCCATGGAAGTTTTGAGTAAGCCTGTTTTTTGGGTCATGTATCTCATGTTTGTTGCTATGGCAGCGGGTGGACTGATGGCAACAGCTCAGTTAGGGCCTATCGCCAAAGACTTTAAGATTGCTGATGTTCCTGTTTCAATGGCTGGTATCACCATGGCAGCCTTACCTTTTGCCTTGTCTTTGGATCGTATTTTGAATGGCGCCACGCGTCCTTTCTTTGGTTGGGTGTCAGATAAAATTGGTCGTGAATTGACCATGCTGATTGCTTTTAGCCTGGAGGGTGTTGGAATCATGTTGTTGTCGGAATATGGCCAAGATCCTGTATTGTTTATCTTGCTGACTTCATTAGTATTCTTCGCTTGGGGTGAAATTTATAGTCTGTTTCCCTCTACCTGCGCGGATACTTTCGGTAAAACTTTTGCTGCCGCCAATGCGGGATTACTGTACACCGCCAAGGGCACTGCGGCACTGATGGTTCCTTATGCAAATACACTTTCTAAAGCTTACGGGGGCTGGCATATTGTATTTGTGATCGCTGCAACGCTTAACATTGCTGCTGCACTGACCGCTTGGTTTATCCTTAAACCTATGCGGGCTAAGATGATCGCTAAGGCAGCTGAAGAGGCTGATACCGCTCTTCACGCTTAAATTGAAAGTGATAAACAAAAAAAACGCGCCGTAAGGCGCGTTTTTTTTACCTCAATTTAATCACTCGTTCTTTCAGATTGTTCAATCATTGCATCACTATGCAAAAGGTTTGATTCTTGATTTCAATTTTTTAGGTGATTATCGATATCATCGTTTTTTGTTCATTGATGAAAATGGAATTGATTGATTCCAAAAAAAATACTCCGAAATAAGCGGAAATTCGCTTTCATTGCGTTCGGTGAAGAACATACGCAGGTGAGGGAGCAGTCGAGCATCAACTCCTTAGGACAAGGAGTCATGATGATGTTCAAAAAGCCAATTCATAAATTTGTATATGCTTTTTGCTTATTCGTTTTAATAGAAGACATTTACGCTGCAGGATCAGGGACCAATCCTTTTTCGGTCACTGCTTCAGTTGGGCAAATCTGTTCTATCAGCACAACCACCCCACTTGCGTTCGCTTTGTATGATCCCGTTGGAGCCAATGCTACGGTTCCATTAAATGCAATAGGTCAAATTAGTGTGGCTTGTTCTAAAGGCGCATTTGGTTTGACGATAGGGATGGGTGACGGTACTCATGTAATTGGTGCACAACGACACATGATTGGGGGTACCTCTAGTAACCTTTTGCAATACAACATTTTTCAGCCAGTCAGTAATCTTGATAACGCACTGTGTTCTTTTCCTGGCTCGTTGTCTTGGACCAGTTTGGGCGCAGGTCTATTGACGTTAACGAGTGCACCAGCAAATACAGCTCGGTTATACAACGTATGCGGCACGATTGCGGCCGGACAAGATGTGGCGGTGGATAGTTACTCAGACACCGTTACTGCATCGATCAATTTCTGATCAAGAGAGATGATATGAAACCTTTCATTCAATATTTTAATTATGCACGAGGTATTCATTTTTGCTTTGTTTTGCTTCTCATCCATTCTGTGGAAGTGAGAGCAGCCAGCTGGAATGTAGAACCGGTTCGTGTTGAGCTCACATCAGAACAAACAACATCAGCCATTACGATCAGCAATGATGGCGATCAAGTTACTTCCATACAGGTTCAGGTTGTGGCTTGGTCGCAAGTAGATGGAAAAGACGTTTATACACCAACTAAAGAACTCATTATTTCTCCGCCCATTTTTACGATCAACCCAAAACAAGAACAGATTGTACGTGTGGCTTTGCGACAGCATTCAGAGTTAACGGGTGAAATGACGTATCGCATTAATTTGCAAGAACTCCCGGCAGTAGCGCTCAGTAATGCATCTGCAGTTCAGGTTGCTCTTCGTGTAAGCCTGCCAGTTTTTATTCAAATGCAAAAAGGGATCGCAGTCCCCAAAATGGTTTGGCACGTTGAACATGCGGCAGATAAGAACTTAATTGTTAACTTGAGAAATCAAGGCAATGCACATATCCAAATTACTGACTTGGCTTTGTATGCTCCGGGCGTGGAATTGCCAATCGCCAGTGATACGGTCTCAAGCTATGTATTAGCAGGACAAAGTCATCAATGGTTTTTGAAGAGCAATACGGGCGAAAAATTAATTGGAACGCGTTTGCGCCTGAAAGCGTTCACCGATATCGAAAATATCGATACCGAAATTGCGCTTGATACACCGTAATTGTTTTTTTAAATAAGGAGCCATGATCATGCTCAAGAAATCGATTCGTAATTATTTTCTTGCCCTCTGCTTCACTCTGTTTTGTGGAGATATCTGGGCAGCAGGTACAGCCACTCGAACCCTTTCTGTGTCAGCTTCTGTGTCGCAAATATGTTCAATCACTACAACAACTGCACTTGCATTTGCAGTGTATGACCCTGTAGGTACGAATGCCACGGTACCCCTCAATGCGATAGGACAAATCAGCGTAGCCTGTGCTAAGGGCTCAGCCAGCATGACGATAGGAATGGGTGACGGTGCACATGTGAATGGATCGCAGCGACAAATGATTGGGCTGACATCCAACAACCTTTTGCAATATAGCATCTATCAACCGCCCAGCAATGCTGAGAATACAATCTGCACCTTTCCTGGAACGATAGCCTGGAACAACGTAGGGGCGGGGCTGCTCACCTTAACAAGTGCACCCGCTAAAACAGCCAGGGTTTACAACGTATGCGGAACAATCGCAGCAGGTCAAGATGTTTCGGTGGATACGTACTTAGATACCGTCACTGCATCAATCAATTTCTGATCATGAGACATCAATTGAAATCGTTCCCTAAATGCTTGGTCATCTTGAGAGGCCGATGCTTAGAAAATCGATACGGAAACTGTCCTGGATTCACTGTTATTCTTTTTATCAATTAGTTTTCTGGATAGTTTTTCCGATTGTTGCTGCTGCAGGGGTATCTCAGGGAGATGGTCACTACTTTGATATGCCGCAGGAGAACGTCTTGGTTGTGGATCTGGATAGCAAAACTTCTCCTCCTTCCTCCTATCAATTACTTTTACTAGAAGTGGATATTGACGGGCAAAAGTTAAACCAGACTGTCCAAGTACTGATGGATCAGGGGGGTATTTTTTATATTCAGGGAGAAGATCTAAGCCGTTGGAGGTTTAGAGCGCCTCCAGTCAGTAAAGCAATCCAATATGAAGGGTTGGACTTCTACCCATTAACTGCAATTGAGGATACGTCCCATTTATTTAATGCTGAGAAAATGACTCTGGCAATTGAAGTGCGCCCTGAAGCATTTGTAGAAACACAACGCTTGTCTCAGTCTTCCATCTATCCGCCTTCCGTCCGATCGGGTTCTGGTGGATTCATCAATTATGATTTACTCGGAGCGCAATCAGAAAATTCATCACAACGATTTGGACAATTTGAATTTGGCTACTTTAATACTTTGGGCGTAGGAACCATGAGCCTCCTGGCAGAGCATTCAAATACAGATCGTCGTGCGACCCGCTTAGAGAGTACTTGGACAATTGATCATCCAGAAACCATGCACTCACTTCGTCTTGGTGATGCCGTCAGTTCCCCTGGTTCATGGGGCCGCGCCGTTCGCTTTGGAGGGGCTCACTATGGAACAAATTTTGGAACGCAACCAGGTTTTCTGACATACGTACCTCAAAGCGCTGTGGGGCAAGCTGTATTGCCATCGACAGTGGATGTATTTATAAATAATGCGCTTGTTTCAAGGCAGACTGTCCCTCCAGGACCTTTCGAAATTAGAAACCTTCCCATCGTTTCGGGTGCTGGAATAGTTCAGCTTGTTGTGAAAGATCTTTTAGGGCGCTCACAAATTATTACTCTCCCTTTTTATGGAAGTCAGGCCCTTTTACGCAAAGGACTGGATGATTTTTCATTGGATATTGGAGTCGTGCGAGATAACTTTGGTATTGAAAGTAATGACTACGGCACACTGATTGGGTCAGGTAATTTTCGCAGGGGATTCAGTGATTCACTGACGGGTGAGTTGCATCTAGAGGCTACGCAAGGCCAGGCAACGGCAGGAGCGGGTGGAGATTTTTTACTGGGTCAATTAGGGACGGCTAGTGTATTTGTCGCCCTCAGCCACAGTTCCTCTGGTCAAGGAGGATTGTTGATGGTCAGCTTTGACCGACAGTCTGAATCATGGGGTATGGGTGCGCGCACGCAATTCAATACAAGGGCCTTTACGCAAATAGGCCTTCAAAGTCCACAGTTAATGCCTGCAAGTTTATGCAGCGCCTACATCAGTCACGCAATGGGGCAAACAGGATCACTGGGTTTTGCGATTATCCGACAGATTAATCGTGATCAGGCTAGTACCAACATTGCAACCTTAAGCTATAACGTGACGTTCGGCCAATACGGAACGCTCAGTCTTGCTGTTGTTCGAGATTTTAGTTCAATTGGGGGAAACACTATTTTTGCGACATTTAATAGCACATTAGGTCCCTCAATGAATGCAAGTCTTAGCCTTCAATCTACAAAAAATTCAGACGGTACTAGTAACGAAATATCAACTGCAGTGCTAGAAAGAAACCTCCCTGCAGGAGAGGGTTACGGCTATCTTTTGCAAACGAGAAGCGATCAATCTAGTGAGGCTTCATATGTTCTTCAGAACAATGTGGGTACTTACAGCTTAGACGCTGCAAAAAATCAGGGTGCAACAGCAACTCGACTGTCCGTATCAGGTGGAGTTGCAATCCTTGGCGGAGATGCTTTTCTCAGTAGACGTATCGATCAAAGTTTTGCTGTCGCAACCGTCCCTGATTATCCCAATGTTCGTTTACTGAAAGACAATCAACCGGCGGGACGCACGAATAGTGAGGGAAAAGCCTTATTACCTAACTTGCGCGCTTATGACAGAAACGTCATCGCACTTGATCAAGGTGATCTGCCATTAGATGCCACTATTCGATCTATTAAGGTAGAAGCTGTTCCGTATTTTCGAAGTGGAATTGTAGTGATATTTCCAGTAGAGCATTCACGCGGAGCCCTGTTTGTGATTCACCTTGAAGATGGAACACCCCTACCAGTTGGAGCATTGATCAGAAAAGAAGACTCAGATGAACACTTTATAGTGGGTTACGGCGGAGAAGTGTATGTAATTGGCTTAGGTCCGCTGAACAAAATGCACGCAGTCTGGGGTAAACAAAGTTGCGAATTCATTCTCCCGTATCAAGCAGGCGAAGATCCGCTGCCTGATCTAGGCATATTTACTTGTAAGCGAGTGGAACCATGAAATATTCAATCGACCGCTCTCTACCTTTAATCCCTAGAGCCGAGAGATACATTCTTGAGCGTAGTCTCCTTCTCTTCATAATTTTATGTATTCAGACAGATATTGTTTTCGCTAACTGCGCATTCACCTCAATCACGGGAGTGAGCTTTGGTATCTATGATGTGTTTTCCGCGTTGCCAAACAATAATGGGGTTGGAAGCATTACCGTGAACTGTCGAGGAGGGACTTCTTCATTCGTGATGTTATTGAGTTCAGGTTTAAGCAATTCTTATACTTCACGGATCATGATGAATGGGGCAAATTCACTCAACTACAACCTTTATACCAATGCGGGTCGAACACTCGTTTGGGGTGATGGTTCAGGGGGTAGCTTGACGCTTACTGGTTTGGGTAATGGAAAAACAACATTGAATGTGTTTGGGCAGATTCCCCCTGGTCAAAATGCAAAAGTAGGGATCTACACTGACAATATCGTTGTGACAGTGAATTTTTGACGCGATGATGGATTGCTTAATTTGCGAGAGACTAGGTGAGCGCGCGAACAGTCAGATCGATGGGGAGTGGATAACTGCCAGGGCTCACATCAGGTCGTAGGGTGAATTTGAAACTTAAATTATGTTCTAGATTTTTTGGAAGTGCTCCACGACGAACAATCGCGCCACCATCGGCCCCCAAATGAATTTCATTTCCCAGGCCGCCGACTTTCACAGATTCAATGATGTTTCCAATGGGGTGAAATTCCATAATAAAACCAGTGCGACTATTCGTGTCTACGAAGAATCTTAATGCGGAGGGTACCTCGATATAACCGCGCTCAATATCGTTTGCCGTGATATTGAGTTGGGTGGCGTGATAACTCACACGCATCTTCACATTAGCAACGACAGATGCAGTAACAGGGATTGCCGTGGTGAGTTGCGCAGATTCAGCGGGGACCAGTGGGGTAAGCGTTACAGAGGCAGCTAAGGCATACGCAATATGCTTGGGCGGAAGGAGCATGCATTCCACATGTGGCTTTGATTGGGCGTTGTGGGCGATGGCCTTTGACTTGGAATTTGTAAAAGCCATTTTAATAAGTCCGCTATAGTAGAAGTTTAGTGTACTCCTGCAGGAAAAGATGTGTGACGAAGTTGATGCTATTGAAAAGGACAAGCAACTTGGTCATTTCTTAGCCCATTTGGATATGTTCTCGAAGCACTATTTTAAGATCTTTTTTGCTGCGATCCTGTTATTGGGACTCTATTCGACGCCAGGACTGGCTGCGGGTCCCGTCGCGCGAAGCGATATCTTGCTTCACATTGTGATGCAATGCGTTGACCTGTCTCTTGAGAATTACTGCAGTCAATGTATGTCCCCTCGAGTAGAAGGACATTGTGGTGTGACTGAATGCAAAAAAACCACCGATGTGTGGGCCAGCAATCATCAATTTATGGCGATGCGTGATATCAAAATGTGTGGATGCCCATCTGGGTTTGTGCATGGATTGGCAATACCGAGATCAGTAGTGCGTGGGGTAGAGGACCCTAAAAAGTCTGAAGCAATCTGGCAGTTTGCTTGGGAAACAGCACTCAAAAAGATCGAACCTGAATCCATTGCTTTAGTCGTGAATCCTCAAGCGCATCGTAGCCAAAATCAGTTACACATTCACCTACTGAGACTTTCAAGTAATGCCAGAGAAAAGCTCGCACAAAATGCTCCCAGTTTTGTCGATAATCTAGATCATGTTTGGTCAACTGCAATCCGCGCAGCCTCAGCCAAAGGTTTAAGTGACTTCGGAGTCATCGTAGCCGAAACCGGCGCCCATCAATTTATGGTTGTCGTTACAGACTTCAGCCCAGAGGGCGCCTTTACCCAATGGACCTGCAATTGATTTCTTATCTAAGCATCTTAATGTTTATGTATGCCCTCCCTAAATTAAAGCTGCAACAATGAAAGTACTTTTACTAGGCGCTTCAGGAACCATAGGCCAAGCCACTGCAAGTGCGCTAGTCAGGCGTGGTCATGAGGTGATATGCCTTCTTCGACCTCGTAATAAGCTACCCCACCCTCCTGGGAGTGATCAGAAATTATCAGTTCGCCTTGCAGGGGCCTCAATACGATGGGGTGATCCATGTGATGTAGGATCACTCAAGTTAGATGGTTTTGCTCATGATCATTTTGACGCTGTCATTTCATGTATGGCATCGCGCACGGGCTCACCGAAAGATGCATGGCGAGTCGATTACCAAGGGCATCTCTTTGCGCTTCAAGCGGCTCAAACTTCAGGTGTTAAGCACTTCGTTTTGCTCTCAGCCCTCTGCGTGCAAAAGCCTCTACTGAGTTTTCAGTATGCCAAGCTTGCTTTTGAAAAAGTATTGATTGAATCAGGCATCACTTATTCCATCGTACGCCCTACCGCTTTTTTCAAATCTCTATCTGGGCAGTTGCAACGCGTTAAAAGCGGCAAGCCTTTTTTGCTATTTGGGGATGGCAATCTCACTGCTTGTAAACCGATCAGCGATGATGATTTAGGTGAATTCTTGGCGGCATGTTTAGATGACCCAAATCGGCGCAATCAGATCTTGCCAATAGGAGGTCCAGGACCCGCAATCACCCCTCGTCAGCAGGGTGAAGAGTTGTTCAGGTTGCTTGGTATGAAGCCACGTTTTAAAAGTATTCCAGTTGGCTTGATGGACTTCATCATTTGCGTGCTGACTTTGATTGGGAAGATTATTCCTGCAGTGGCTGACAAGGCAGAGTTGGCTCGGATTGGCCGCTATTACGCCACGGAGTCTATGTTGGTCTGGGATACCGTTGCTCAGCGCTATGATGCAGAGGCAACGCCGTCATATGGTACACACACCTTATTTGAGGCCTATGCGAATTGGGTCAAGGGCGAGGCGGAGCCCGAACGAGGCGATCACGCTGTTTTTTAGCTGATTCGCATCATCTTCTCAGCATTCAGTTCTTTCACTGAGATGCCATTTTTGTGTCGCAACAAATCAATCTCTGAAAGTTGTATTTTTTGACCATTTTCAAGAGTCAGTATTGCGGTGTTACGTTCTGCATCCATTTCAATGGACGGTTCAACGATTGCCTGTCGCAATTTTTGCTCTTCTTGTTTTATTTTTTGAAGAACTTCCTGGCGCTGTTTCTCACGACGAGATTTGATGACTGCGCCTACTAACAAATGAAATACAAATAAAACGATGACAAATACGATAGATAAAAAAATGTAGTGTTTTAAAGTAGACAAGTTCATCGATCGACCTCATCAAAAAGATAAGTAATGTCACATCCAAGAAGGATTGTTCAAATGCTTGTTTAGAACATAATGTAAAATAAAGTCATATATATGAATATTTTTTTACATGCGGGCTAAAAGAAATCAAGACCCAGAAGGGATTCAAGACATCGATTATGCTAAAAAGCACTGCGAGTTCGCGCACGCTGTAGGTGGAATGGAGTGATCAATCGTGTTTAGTGAATGCCCATCCCCCCGTTAATGGGGTAGAGCCGGTAGAGTCAGTAAAACTTATCCGCCGTTTATGGGGTAGGTCCTTTTTTCGTGAGGGGTGACTGAGACTGTGAGACTCTTCAATGCATAATTAAAAATTCAAAGAAATCAACTTTATCAATAATTTATGCAGAGAACATGTTGAAAAAACATCCGTTAAATATCGCGGTCTTAATTCTTCAAAATGGAATGACCCCCCCCTATCTCCCACTGAGCATTTCGTAAGCTTTTAAGGCTTCCTCAACAGAAAAACAGGGGATGCTGCTGAGGGGGGGCACTTCAAATTTACAAAGCAATTCCTTAGCCTGATATTCATGAATTTTCATCGATATTGTTCTCGTAGAAAGCACAAACAATAGATCTTTACAGAAGCAACTTTGATTCGGCGAGTATTTAGTATTTTTTTATATCAGCATTGAGTTATTGGTGCTCTTTAGATTCGCGCGAGATAAAAATGCGCCCCAAGCCAATACCCAATAACAGGAATGCAAAAATTGGCGCAAAAACACTTTGCAGCCCCGAAGGTATTGAAATCTGATCTAACAACGCATCGCTGAACATAAGTTCACCCGCTACCCAACCCAAAAGTCCTGCCCCACCCGCCACTAACATCGGCCACCTTTCAAGCAAGCGCGCAAGCAAATCGCTTCCTAACGCAACAAAAGGAAAACTCAGCGCTATACCTGTCAGCATCAAGGTCAAGTTACCACCGGCCGCACCCGCAACAGCCAGAATGTTGTCACCGCTCATAATCGCATCAGCAATAATTACTTGACGGACTGCACGCATCAAAGTGTTGGGGGATTGAGAATCCGTGGGATCGTCGTCTTGAGGTTCAGTCATATTCCAGCCCAACCACAAAAGCGTGATCCCGCCAATAAGGTGCAAACCCGGAATTTCAAGCAAGCGCCATACCCCCATGCATAGGATGACACGCATGACCACGGCACCGATCACTCCAATCATAATTCCTGTGCGCCGCTGATCCTTTGGCAAGCCACGTGTTGCAATGGCAATGACAAGGGCATTGTCTCCACTTAAAAGAAGGTTTACACCTATTATTTGAATCAGGATGTTGCTATTAATAAGAAACCAATCTAGCGTCATATACTCTCACTATTGTCATTCATCATTTATAAAAGGGATCGTCAAGCAAGTCGCAAGCATGAAGGCAATCTCAATCACGATATTTCAGCACTATAAAAACTGGAGGGCCGCACTTCTCAACAACTGCAGTCTGGTTATGTTTAGTTTTGGTTAATGGAAGCCCGTTTTGGCAATGCGTTGTGGCATATTCTCGCTTCAGATTTGCATCGTTTTATGGCCAAAGAAATTGGTACTTTAGGACAACTTCAACAAGCTGTAGCAAAGGCAAAGAAGGATATGGGCCCGAAGGGGCGTGGAAGAAGGAAGAATTGATCCTGCATGATTACCTCGCCAAATATTACCTATATTGGTTTTTAGAATCACGCCATTAAATAATCAACAAAAGTGAAAGATGGTTGAACTCTTTATGACCTATACCGCCTCAATCTTTCGGTTTAGTTGCGGCAGACACCCTGGAGAATGAAACCCAACTCCAGAGTGCCTGCAAATTGCTGCGGTACTCTAGGATTCTCTTGAGCGTAACAAGTTTTTCACGGCTCCAATCAGCGGCCAAAACAGCATGATCATGGCCAAGCCGGCGATGCTGCCGACTAAGTTATTGGACCAGAAGATGGACAAACTTCCTTGCGATAAAAGCATGGACTGACGAAAACTTGCCTCAGCCATATCGCCAAGAACCAATGCCAAAACCAGAGGTGCCATAGGGTATTTGAGCTTTTTGAAGAAATAGCCCACTACGCCGAAGACCATCATCATCACCACGTCAAACATGGAGCTGTGCACTGTGTAGGCCCCGATTGCGCAAATCACCACAATCACCGGCGCGATAACCGAGAACGGTATGCGCAAAAATGCAGCCCAGTAAGGCACTGTGGTCAAAACTACCAAAAGGCCTACGATATTGCCTAGATACATGGAGGCAATTAAACCCCAGACGAAGTCTTTATGTTCGACGAACAACATGGGGCCGGGTTGCAAGCCCCAGATCATCAGGCCACCCAACAATACGGCTGCAGTCGGGGAGCCAGGTATACCCAGTGTCAACATGGGAAGTAGTGCCGATGTTCCGGCCGCGTGCGCAGCGGTTTCCGGTGCAAGAACCCCTTCTATCTGACCCTTGCCAAAGGATTCAGGGTCTTTGGACATGCGCTGTGCGATACCATAACTCATAAATGAAGCAGGCGTTGCACCACCAGGGGTGATGCCCATCCAGCAGCCGACTGCTGTTGAACGCAGAAAGGTCAGCCAGTATTGGGGTAGTGTCTTCCAAGTCTCCCACACTACTTTGGGGTTGAGCTTAGCCGACTTGCCTTTGAAGGCTAGGCCTTCTTCCATGGTGAGCAGAATTTCGCCGATGCCGAATAGTCCGATCACTGCAATCAGGAAATCAAAGCCTTTGAGCAGATCAGGGAAGCCATAGGTCATACGTAGTTGACCTGTCACGGTATCCATTCCCACCGCTGCCAGCGCAAAACCCAGCATCATTGCTACTATGACCTTGGTCGGTGGCTCCTTACTCATGCCCACAAAACTACAGAAGGTGAGTAACTGGACGGCAAAGTATTCAGCCGGCCCGAAGTTGAGTGCAAATTTAGCCAGCACAGGCGCCAAAAAGGTGATGAGCGCAACCGCAAAAAATGCACCAATGAATGATGATGTGAAGGCACCTGTTAGCGCTTGGGCGGCTTTTCCTTGTTGCGCCATCGGATAGCCATCAAATGTGGTCGCTACCGACCATGGTTCGCCCGGAATATTGAACAAAATCGAGGTAATCGCCCCGCCGAACAATGCACCCCAATAAATACAGGAGAGCATGATGATGGCCGAAGTGGGGTTCATGGAAAAGGTTAGCGGTAGTAATATCGCAATTCCATTGGCCCCGCCCAAGCCGGGTAATACCCCAATCAAAACCCCAAGCGTGATGCCGATTAGCATGTAAAGGACGTTGGCTAGAGTCATAGCCACCGCAAAGCCAGCAAATAGATTGTTGAGTTCTTCCATCACATCCCCAGCATATTTTCAATTGGACCCTTGGGTAAGGGAACCAGAAACCATTTTTCGAAAACCAGGAAGAAAGCGAGCGGCACGCCGAGCGAAACACTCATAGTCATAGGCCAAGCAAAATTACCATGGCGTCGCATGAAAAACCCGATCAGCAGCGCAGAGGGCAGGTAAATGCCCAGGTACACCATGGCGACCACATAAATCACCATGGGTACCAACATCTGAAATACTGGAACCAATTCTGCGCGAGTGGCAAAAACCTCTTTGGAGCTTCCCCATTTCAGCAGGGTGGTAAGTACGATCAGGCTACTTGCACCGATCAAAATGAATCCCACGTAAAAAGGAAAATAACCCGCCTTGGGTCCCTCATCTCCCCAGCCAATACCGATGCGCATGCTATCGGTAATAACTAGAGTGGCAAGACCCATAATGATAAGGCCCACAATCAGTTCTGGGCCGCGCGTGAGGGTAACCGAGGAACTTTCCTGGGTCTCCCCTTCTTGGGGGATGGGTGTAGTCATTATTTTCTACCGTTTATGAGGAGATGTTAACAAGGCATGCTTAGTTGGCGAGAAAGCCCGCCTCTTTCATCAAGTCGCGGTGCTGCTGTTCTGTTTTACCCAGCCAATCCACGAACTCTTTACCTGACATCACAGTCTGCTTGAACGCACCTTCTTCCATAAAGGCTTTCCATTCAGGCAAAGCACGTACTTTTTGGAAAAGGTCGAGATAGTACTTCACCTGTTCTTCAGTGGCACCGGGCGTCATGAAAATGCCGCGCAGCATGAGATAGTCTACCGGAAGCCCCGCGGACTCGCAGGTTGGGATATCGTTCCATGATTGAGTGGCAGTCATTTTGTTTTTGTATGGCATGCGCTCTTTATCAAATACGCATAAAGGACGTAATGCACCTGAACGCCAGTGAGTATCGGCTTCGATCGGGTTGTTCACCGTAGAGTCGATGTGTTTACCCACCAGCTGAACCGCCACATCACCGCCTCCTTTAAGTGGAATATAAATCATCTTCTTCCCCATGCTTTTTTCCATTAGGACCGTAATGATCTGGTCTTCCTGCTTGGAGCCAGTTCCACCCATCTTAAAGGTCTTTTCAGGTGCGGCTTTAATGGCTGCCACGTAGTCGGCAGTTGTTTTGTATGGTGTATCGGCATGAACCCACAATACGAATTGGTCAAGAGCGAGCATAGAAACCGGAGTCAGGTCATGCCAGCTGAATGGCACACCTGTGGCTAGCGGGGTGGTAAAAAGATTTGACAGGGTGATGATGATTTTGTGCGGATTGCCCTTGTCACCCTTCACATCTAGAAAGCCTTCAGCGCCCGCACCGCCGGGTTTATTCACGACTATGATGGGCTGCGAACTGAGTTTGTTTTTGGCGACTACCCCTTGCAAAAAGCGGGCCATCTGGTCAGCACCACCCCCGGTCCCTGCGGGCACGACGAATTCGATGGGCTTAGTCGGTTCCCAAGCAAAAGCGGGGGTTATAAAAGTCGCCACTATTAGAAATATGGCTACTTGGGACATGCGAACCATTGATATTAGTTTCATTAA
>Ga0114962_10001994_pt1 | contig 17418 bp, 13 predicted proteins | sample C_130820_MF_Meta_FD_87017 | JGI IMG/M metagenome (GOLD analysis project Ga0114962, IMG submission 87017) | Freshwater microbial communities from Lake Croche, Canada to study carbon cycling - C_130820_MF_MetaG | ecosystem: Environmental > Aquatic > Freshwater > Lake | place: Lake Croche, Canada...
AAAGAAAATGCCATACAAAAGCCAAGCACAAATGAAGAAGTTTCACGTAATGGAGAAACAAGGAAAAATCAGCCCGAAAGTAGTCAAGGAGTTCGACAAGGCGAGCAAGGGCAAGAAGCTACCCCTCAAGTTAAAGAAGCCAATGTAAAAGCTATTGAAGAGGCTATAACAAAAAAATCAGGTACGATTAAAAACGAGATTATAAAAGAAGCAGCAAACCCAACAGAAGTTAAGAAAATACTTGATAACTTAGATGCAATAAAATCTAAATTAGCGGGGCTTACAACTAAAGATGGAGATAGAATATTTTCAGAAGAATGTAAGTGGGGATAATAAATTAAAAAACATACATTTGTACCATGAGTGAATATTACAAATTACCACAAGAAGCTTTAAATATTATAACATCTTTAGCTTCACTAGAATACGAACAAGTAGCATTTTATAAAAGACTTGCTCAACAAAGCAATTATTTAGGCTATTTAAGAGCAGAAAAATATTTTATGCAAGAAAGTATCGAAGAAAGCCAACACTTCGATAAATGGCTTAATTACGTTAACGGAAGGGGTAATGATTTTACTATCCCCGAATCTCCAAAACAAGACGACAGCCACCAAAATCTTTTTGAACTAATTGAAGCAGCATTAGAAAAAGAAGTAGAAGTTTCTAAATACTACGCTAAAATGGCTGTTAAACTATTTGAAATAGACCAATTAGCATATCAAGAAACATTAGATTTTTTAAAGATACAAAATGAAGCAGTAGCAATATATACAGATTACTGTGCAACTTTAGAAGGTATTACCGAGAAAGGCGATTTCTTAACAGCAGAACATAGTCTTTTTAAAAGAAATAATTAAGAAATAACAGCATTATGGCTTGTACAATAAAATACACTAAGGTAGGGGAAACACAAGAAGTAGAATATACAGAAGCAGAATTTGTAGCTTTATTGGCAGAGGGAGAACTTGATGCTTTAAGAAAATCGGGTAAAATTGATTTGTCTGATGTTAAAGACTTTATCAAAGAGGTTAGTGTTAAAGATGACAATGCTGCAAAAAATATGGGTTTTGATAGTGCCGAACAAGCTATCAAACAAATAAATAATGCCACAGGAAATAACTATATGGAGTGGGGCGAAATACCCCCTGCCGAAAAGGGTTTAGTTTCAGCCGTATTATCTGCGTTAAATCAAAAAGCGGATAAAGAAACCGCTATTGCTGCTGCGAGTAAATACATTGCCAATTTAGTAGAGGAGGGTAAACTTGAAGAAGATTACGCTAATGATTTATTGAATACGGTATCTTCTAACTTTAGTCCTAAATTTGAGAAAAAAGGTAGCCTTGCTGCTAATTTTTTATTAGCTGAAAAAGCAAAAGAAGCTCAGATGAAAGATAAAAAAATCGTTATGACCGAATTGAAAGCTTTAAAAAAGCAGATGGAAGATTGGTATAAAGGTTTTAAAGAAGGTGTAAGAACGGGTAAAATAAACGAAAAGAACTATCAAAAAGAACTAAGTGCTATAAAAGCCGAATGGTTAAAAGCTATTGCAGAAAATAAAGAAATAGGCAAAACGGGTAGAAAGAAATTAGCAGCGATAGCACGAGCATTTGACAATGCTACCTCCGACAAGGCGGGTATGCGAAAGGGTATTCCTACCAAGAGCAAAATGGATAAGCTATTTGAATACTTGAATAAGTTTGCTAATGATGCTCAATACGAAACAAAAGTTAATGAAGCTAAGAAGCTTGCAAAAAATGTAAATAAGAAAAGATTTGTTTCTCCTTATACATCAATAGCTAAAAAGTTTGCTAATATTGATATTAAAAGTTTAGGATATAAAATAAACGATTATATAGAAGCATTAAAAGAGATTTCAGGAAATACTCCAAATTTTACAAAAATTGAAAGTATGTTAGATGACATTATTAATAATCACTCTAAAAAAGAATCTCCTTTTGATGAAGTTAAATCTTTTGATAAACTAATAGAAAAATGGAACGAACTTAAAAAAGTAGAAGTTAATACTGCGGAGGATTATTTAGATTTTAAAAGCAAAAAAAATGCACTTATAAAGATACTTGAAGGTTTAATAGAGAATGAAACAAACCCCAATTTCATAAAAGAATATGAAAACAAATTATCTGAAATAAAAGAAGAAGATAGTAAACTAAATAAGGACATAGAAAAACAAGTTAATACTTTAAAAGATAGTTTAGCAGATAACATAGTATCATCAACAGAAGAAATTAATATTAATGATTTAAGAAGGGGACAAGCAAAAGCCATTAAACAACTATTAAAATATAAAAAACAGCTAATAACTAAAGCCCTTAATGTTTCTGAAATTGACGAGTTAAACAATGCAATTGAAAATTATTTAGATAATGGATATTTTGATTTACAGACAATTAATGATTTAACAAACAAAATAGAAGGAGAAAGAGCCTCTGATTTAATTTCTATTCCTTTAAATACTATTGTAAAAAAATATACGCAAGCAAAAGAAATTCTTAATAATCTTTATAAATTCAATTTTTTAAATGTAGAAAAAGCTTTAGGATTAAAAGAAAGAGGGAAAGCTACTTATGAATTTATTTACAGCAAACTTAATAACATTATAAACAATCAGATAAAAAAAGAACAAATTGCTTTAGAAGAAAGGCTGCACAATGCAAGTAAATCTTTAGGTAAAGGTTTAAATAGGATAAAATCTTCTACACATATTGGAACTACATTTAGATATTTAGATGCTCAATTTGGTGGTAAAGCAGATTGGTTAGGAATACTTTTAGGAAATAAAAAAGCATTAGAACAAGTAACAAAAGAAAATGTTCGTACTATACTTAGTGCTAAAAATTATGAAATATATCAAAACGTAAATGGTACACACGAAGAAAAACTCGAACACGTTTTAGCAAGTGAAAGAAATGCTTTATTTAAAACTGCCGATAAATCACTTTTTGGAAAAAACAAAATAAAAGAAGCTCTTGAAGAGAGCTACCAAAGGCTTTTAGATGTTGCGGGTACAGATGGCATTGTAGATAAAGATAAGGTAAAAGAACTTTATTTAAACGACAGAAGTAAACTTTTTAGTGAAAGTGAAAATAAATTTCTTAATGAAATAGAAAGCGTATTACAAGACCTTTCTGAATATGCTTTAGATGAAGCTGACTTAAATGGAAGAGCAATAGATTTGCTAGACCAATATATGACAAGGTTAAGAATGGGTAATGAAGGAACAACAGAAATTGCCTTAACCGCATTTAAAAAGAAAAGTTCTCCTAAAGGAGAGTCAAGCCAAATTAAAGAAAGGGTTTCAGACCACATTGGAGCAGTAGAAACAAATGTAGAATTATTATTAAAGAAAGCAATTAACGACCAAATAAGAAAATATTACCTTAAAGCAAATGAATCTTATTTCCAATCACTTATAGATGGCATAGCTTCAAAAGTAAATGTAGATATGGCAAACGCATTGAAACAATATATAGATGTTGTTCTTCAAGATGAATATATAAATAGAGATGATGTTTGGAGTAAAAGATTACAGAAATTATTTATAGGTAAAATACCTTATAATATTGCAAAAGGGTTTGCTGAATTTGCAGTTGGATTAGCAACAGCACCTTTAATGACAGGGAAACCAATAAAAACATCTATACAATATGGTAAAAAAATTGGAAGACTTTTTGGAATCGAATCTGAATCACCACTTAATTTTGCAAAAAAAATAGGTGTAGATTTAGATATTAAAAAAATGATAGAAACGGGGAAATGGGGCGTTGATGAAAGTGTTTTTCAAGGTAAAGATGCTTATAATAAATTTGCAGATTGGGCTTTAGATAACATGGGAGGTGCAACAGAACATTTATGGGCTTCTGTATTGTGGCAACCTGAATTTGATAGTAGTTTTAGAAAAATTACAGGCGAAAATTTTGATATGCAAAAATGGGAAAATGATAAAGAGTATAAAAAAGATAACCAATTTGCAGTTGAAAGTGCAGCAGCCGAAGCTGAATTTACATTAGGTTCACTTGCGGGTGCGCCACTACACGGTGGAAAAGTAAAAAAAATAATAGGAATACCATTAACGGATGCTAAAAATGTAGATGAGCCATTGAGTAAAAGTTTTTTTGCTTCTTCTATTATGGTATTAGCTAATTTCCAAATGGGACAATACCATAAATTTATGGATGCTGTAACAGGCAAATATGGCAAAAGAAGTCCTTTAATTGCATCGGGTGTTATTTTAAATCAAATGTTATATCCAACATTAATGTACACTTTTGGTTTATTAATACAATATGGAATAGCCAAAGCCAATGATGACGATGATGAAGCAGAAAGAATAAAAGAACTAATAGAAAAAAGAAATAAAGAATTAACTACTCCAAAAGGTTTTGCAACAGCAACACTATCTTCTATTATTTCAACACTTGCATCGGGAACAGCTAATATTGGTAAAGCAGGACACGAATTAGCTTTTATGATAATTATACAATATGCTTGTAATAATTATAAAAATGCTACAACTCTTGAGGAAAAACATTCTGCAAGGGAAGCGATAGTAAGACTTATTGCTTATGCAGAACAAAGTAGAATATTTGGTGCAGAAAAAATGTTTTCTAAATATATTTCAGACGATAATGGTAATATTATAGAAGATAAAATACAGGCTTTTTCTAATTTAGATATGTTAAGTGGAGCATTTAAAGATATAACCAAACAATTTAGAACAACAGAAGCGGATAAAATATCTGAGGATAAAAACATTGCAAGAATAGGAAATTTAGGTTTAGTTTTTGGAGAAAATAACGAAAATTTTTCTACTTCTGATAAAGCTAAAATAATGGCAGGTGCAACATTAGATGCCTTTAATGATGCCATGATAATCTTTGGGAAGCAAGCACCTTTTACTACAAACATGAAACAAGTGTTAGGAGAATCTTTCCACGCAAGTAATAAAGATTTAATTATACCTGAAAAAGACATAAATATAAGTAAAGCTATAATGCAAACTTCTGTAAAAGATGTTTCTATAAAAAAGATATTAGACGAAAAATATAATATTATTCCTGATGATAAGAAAAACTTTCCTAAAGAGGAACAGTTAAATAAAATAGAAGATATAGTAATACAGAAAATTGAGAATTTTTACAAAAGCAATAAAAAACTTGATAGCCTTATTTCTAACGAAAAGAAGCTTAGTATTATTAAAGGATTAGCTAAAGATTTTTATGATGAAGCTATTGAAAAAGTTTTACCTAATCTTAAACCTATTGAAAATCTAAGACTTACAGAAGAAGAAATAAAAGCAAGACAGCTTTCAAAAGAAGAAAAAGCTAAATATCCAAGTCATGTTGAAAGAGATTATGCTAGAGAAATAAATAAAACTATAAATAGACAAAATTATTTAGGCATAACACCTGACGAAAAGAAATATATAAATATTTTCTCTAAAATGACATTAACAGAAAAGGGGAAAATGATAAACAAATTAAACGACAAAGATAGAATTTTAGCTTTTATTAGATTAAAACAAGTTGGTGCTTTAGGGGAAGAAGAAGATATTAGAAATTTGAAAAAAATAATTAAACTAAAAGATTTTGAAAAGCAAATAGAAGATTTAAGAAAAGCCGAGCAAGCGGAATACGATGCTATGTCTAATCAAAATGATAAAGCGAAGCAAAAAGAAATTTACGATAGGTACGATAAATTAATTACTCCGTTGCTAGAAGAAAATCAAGAAAAAGAGATAAAAGAATTTAGATTAAAATAATAATTATATTTGCACTATGAGTTTGATTCTTAACATAGAAAATGCGGTAACAGCAGATGGCACTAATATATATTTCAAAGATATAACGGGTACTACAAGCAGTACGGCTTATTCTCAAAGTGGAAATATTACCTATTCTCAAATATCGGCTATACGAATTAAAAACGCTTCCTACGAAACGCTTTCAAATTTAACAATAGTTAATAGCGGTGTGTTTACTCAATATGTAGAATATATGAACGTGGGAACAGTTTCTATAACTGTTGATGGTAAAAGTATTGCAGTTGGAGATTACTTTGTACCTCAAGCAGCAAACATAGCAGTTACGGGAACGTGGCAAACAACGGGTTTCTATGTATATCCATTCAATTGGAAACCTACAATATCACAAACACCTTTAACAATAAGCCCCTCGCAGTTAAACGAAGTTAGCGATACTATCCTTGATAGTGTTAGACTAATGGAGTACGAAGTATATTATCCACAACAAACACCAACAATAGCAAATGCGGTAAATGGTAATACATATTTAGTAACAGGTACAGGCACAGTAACTTACAATGGAAATGTGTATAAGTCAAATGAAACCTTTACAGCGACAAACACTTTAAGTATAACAAGAACGGGGAGTGCGGTTGTAAATGTATTATATGCAACTGTTTCTCAATACTATACAACTTTATATAATGTCTATCAAGAATTATACAATGTAACCATATCATCTTTCAACAAAAAATGTCAATGTGGATATGATATGAATACTAAAATAGTACTAGTAAGAACTCAACTAGAGGCGTTAAATAATATGAGTGCTACTAATAACGTGAGCTTAACACTTTCAAATGAGATGTTAGAGTTTTTAACGGGAGAAGTAACACAAATGAAAGACTGTTAAAAAATAGTATATTTGAAAAATGAGCCAACGAAGCGACATACAATTAAATGAGATATTATCAAATATAAAAGCTAATAGTTTTCAGCAGCTATCGGACATATCTGACTTAAAAACAGTTGGTCTTGACTACAATCAAATAAACACATTACAAACAAACCTAATAAACATTAGTAATATCATTTCAGTTATGACTAATGGATATACTACAAATAGTCAAAAGAATATATCAGCCGATTACGCAGGTAAGATAAAAGTTGATTATAAAGAGTATGATGGCTATTGGGTTAAAAATTATTCAGTAACAGATTATACACAATAATATGGCAGACATTTCATTAAACAAAAGAAACAACCAAAGTAGCCCCCTCTCGCAAACGCAAGTAGATGAAAATTGGACTATACTTGAAACAGCCGTAAACTCCAAAGGAGAGGGTTCGGGAACGCTAACGGGCGTTATAATAACAGACAATTCAAACATTATAAATGCTACTGTTTCAAACGGGGCATCATCATCAACAATAACAATATCAGATACGGGTAGCCTAACAGCGAATAGAGTATTAGCAAGTCCTAATGGCTCAACGGGTTCTCCTTCTTATAGAGCATTGGTTAATGAAGATTTGCCCACAGTTAGTGTTGCTAAAGGGGGTACGAATAGCACAACTGCTTTAACCAATAACAAAGTAATGGTAAGTAGTGGTGGTTCAATAATAGAAAGTTCTACAATTGATACTACTGAGCTAAGTTATCTTAATGGGATTAATGGTCTTACAAATGGTATTTTACGCAAAGGAACGGGAGTTCTATCAACGGGTAGTATAGATTTAACAGCAGATGTTACGGGAATTTTACCTGCTGCCAACGGGGGAACGGGACTTAATCTTACGGGGTCATTTGCTAATGGAAAACTTTTGATAAGCACAGCTACGGGTTTTGCTTTAGGTACATTAACCGCAGGTAGTAACATTGTAATTACAAATGCAAGTGGAGCTATTACAATAGCTTTAGATTCAACGGGTATAGTTTTAACAACAAGGACTGTAAACGGAAAAGCTTTAAGTTCAGATGTTACGCTTTTAACAACAGACATTGCGGAGGGTACAAATTTATATTTTACCAATGCAAGAGTAAATACACAAATAGATGCTTATGTAACAGCAGCAGCACCTTTAGTTAAAACGGGGGGAGCATTAACAATAGTAGCAGCAAACACAAGCACTAATGGTTATTTAACTTCTGCCGATTGGAATACTTTTAATGGGAAAGGAAATGGTACAGTAACTTCTGTAAGTGGAACTGCTAATCGCATAACTAGTACAGGTGGAGCAACTCCAATAATTGACCTTGCATCAGGTATAGCAACGGCAGGAACAAGTGGCTCTAGCACTCTTATTCCCGTAATTACAATTGATACTTATGGTCGAGTAACTAGTATTACAACCGCATCAAATCCGCAAGGAACAGTTACTTCTGTAACGGCTACTAGCCCTATAACATCAAGTGGTGGTGCTACCCCTGTTATTGCTATTCCTGCTGCTACAACTAGTGCTAATGGTTATTTGACTAGTACCGATTGGAATACTTTTAATGGGAAAGGCAATGGCACAGTAACAAGCATTACAGGTGCAGGTTCGGTTAATGGAATAACATTATCAGGTACAGTTACATCAAGCGGAAATTTAACAATTGGTGGTGCTTTAAGTGGAATTGGAAATTCTCAATTAACTAATAGCGCAATTACTATTAACGGCACAAGCACAAGTCTTGGTGGTTCAATTAATGTAGGCACAGTAACAAGCGTTACAGGCACAGCCCCAATAGTATCTTCGGGCGGTGCAACTCCTGCTATAAGCATGGCTGTTGCAAACACAAGTACAAATGGTTATTTGACTTCTTCCGATTGGAATACTTTTAGTAATAAAATCGGGGGTAATTTTACATATCTAGCAAGTGGTTCTATAACATTTGATTACGATATATGGTATTGCGGTGGAAATGTTTCACTACCTACGATAACAAGTGGCGATTTAGGCAAAATATTATTTGTTAAAAACACCACTTCAGGTGCATCAGTTACAGTAACACCTACCTCAGCTACAATAGATGGAGAATCTGCTATTATATTATCTCGTGGCCAACATAATCAAGGGGGCATTATGATTCAAGCAACATCAGCAGCAACATGGTATATTTTATCACACACAGGTACATTAACATCATAAAATGACAGCAAATAATATTATAAGTTTTGACGAAAACATATTAACATCAGTAGAGGTTTACGATACATCTACTTATGACATAGATAACACAGTAGTAACCGCTACTCGTTTTATGTTTGCAACTGTTAATTCTATTAACAATAAAACTAGCGTAACAAAACTAAAAGCGTGGACTGAATATACTGCGGATACAGCAATAACTTTAATTTATTTAGGTTATATTTACATTTATGCAGCAGGCGATATTATTTATTTTCCCATAGATTATACTTTACCAAGCGGACAATCTGCAACTGAAACGGGTTTTTATGGAGAACACCAAACGTGGCTTCCCTCAAGTGGCGACTACAATTCATTTAGTTTTGAACAAACGGGCAACACATCTAACGATTCAGTTTTTACTGATAATGTATTTACTCTTAAATATGAATTATTTACAACAAAATATGGTGATTTAAGTACACCCCCTCAAGGCACCTATATTGTAAATGGAGCTTCAAATGCTTATATTTTAACAAATGATTTTAATAAAGTTGTTGTTTTATCGGGTCAAGTTATACCTTTAGATGGTATTACTGATATAGCTTGTCTTAACGGAGCAACTTTATCTAAGCTTGAATCTTCATGTACTACATATTTTGCTACAACGAGTCAAGCATTACAAACACTACAAACTTATGTAGAGGCATTAGCTAATAATCAAAATTCTCCTCAAGAAGTTAAAAGCAATTTATTGAAAATTATTGCAAACTACAATGTAGTAGATTTTGCAGCAGAGCAAGAATATAACTTTGATTTACAATATATGCAAGATTTGCTTAATGAGATACAAGAGTATTACAACATAATAAACCCTAATACCTAATGGCAACAAGAACACCGCAGTTAAGATTATCTATGTTAAATAAAAACGTAAAAAGATTTTTATCTAAATCTTCTGTTGTTTCTAAAGAAATAGAATTAGGGATACAAGCTACGGAAACAAATGGATTTGATGCTATATTACTTGACTATGTTGGTTATTGTATCAATATAGAGAGCGAGGATTATACTCCAATGGATAAAGGTTTAGATTATGTTATTGCTAATTCGTAAAAATTTATTATTATATTTGCACCATGAGTTTAGGAATATTCAAAAAAGCGTTTAGCACAGTACAAATAGATAATTTAAAATCTTATTTTAGTTCAATTTTTGCGCCTTTGCCAAATTATAAAGTATATAGAGCATTAGCTACTCAATCTGGAACATCTGCTCCTACTATGACTATACTTGAAAATACATTTGAGGCAAAATATGGAAGAATTGTTTGGACTTTTGTTGATAAAGGAATTTATTATGGTACATTAACAGGTGTTTTTACTACTTCTAAATTATTTTTACTTAATCCAAGTGGAAGTGGAAGTTTTATTTTACGAAGTACTTCATTTGATTCAATAGGAACATATTCAATAAACAGAAAAAGTGATAATATTTTAGAACTTAGGTCATACAATTCAACATTAAATCAACTTGATAATTCAATTCTTAATAATGCCCCTATTGAAATTATAGTATATAATTAATTATCTTTGCCTTATGGATAAGGATAAAAGAATTAAAGAACTTGAGGATAAACTACTCAAGTATGAGAGTATGCCCCACGCAGATTTCTACACATCGCTTTTAGAGGGTGTTTCACATATTACCAAAGAAATTAAAAACAAAACATTAGACTTTGACGAAGACCCTTTTGCTAAAAACATATTTCTATTAGCAAAGGATAGCGACAAAATAATGTCTGCACTTGAGAAGGGGCAATCATTCTTTCTGCAAAAACCCGAAATAACTACCAATAAGAAAGCGGATAAGTCTAATACTGTTGCTATATGAGTATAACAATTATAGACAAGATAAAAGACCCTGCTCCGATATTTACACGAACACCGCACCCAACTGTATTTAAGACTACACTTGATGAGCAAAAACATTGGGCAAAACAAAAAAAGTATTGGACAGAAGGCTATAATCAAGATGTTAATGGTATGTTGTACCACTATTGCCAAGAGATAAAGTTAAAAGATAGGGTAAGGGGTTCTATTTTCTATCCAACTGCAAGGGACTTAGACGTTTTAATGTCGCAACACGCACAAGGTTGTATGGATGATGGATTTATTGCATGGGTAAATAAGGGAAGAGGTGCAGGGCTTTCAAGTTTCTTTATGACACTACCTTTGTATTTTGCAAGAGTATTTCCAAATTCTAAAAGTATAGCTACCTCAAGGGATAAAAAAACATTAGCAGCATTGTTTAACGAAAAAACAATGATAGCATTAGATGAAATGCACCCAACTCTAAAACCTGATATTATTAATAGAAATCAAACTGCTAATGAATCGTATTTAAAATTAGGATATAAATATATTAATGATGATGGAGAAGTAAAATATTCTGAAAATGAATTTGTTTGTAGGGATACGCAAGAAAGTGATAAAGCTGCAACAAACTTTTCAGGTATGGGTGCTATTTATGGTTTTGCTGATGAAGCTATGTTAATGCCCCGTTTAATGAAGTTTTTACCTTCCGCAAGAGAATGTTTTTACGACCACTCTCAAAATAGAATGGTTGGTTTACTTGCGGCAGGCGGCTCATTGGAAGATACGATTAGCCCTGACGATGTAAGAAGGATAGCTGATGTATGGGCAAATGCCGAAGCACTAAGAATAAGAACATTATTTATTCCTGCTACCTACGGGAAGCACATGACTAACGGACATAGCGACCATGCAAGAGCAAGAGAAGAAATATTAAATAGAAGGGATGAATTAGATAAGTTAGAAGATAAAAGCCAATTACGAGCCTACATTAAAAACAACCCCCTTTCGATAGACGAGATATTTGAATTTGGTAAGGGGGGTATGTTTGACGAATATGCTATTGAAAAGATAAATGTTCAACTAAGAGAGCTGCCAAAATTAAAACAAGAATTAAGACCCGTACCTCACAGAGTAACATCTATTGCAAATTCTGCAACAGTTGAGCCAACAGATATTAGTCCTATTTTAATATTAGAACATCCTAAACCCGACATTGAATACATATTTGGATATGATGGTATAAGCACATCTGATTTAACAAGTTCAGAAAATGGTAACTCTAAATTAGCTGCTATTGTAATGAAAGGAGTTGACCCAAGTTCTGAAATGCAATTTGCTCCCGTAGCTACATACTTAGAAAGACCTAAAAGCATAGAACATGGTAATATTCAAGTAGTTAATTTGTTTAAGTATTATAACCAATATGGTAAAGCAAAGATAATGGGAGAGTATAATGCGGGGGGAGAACACGCAATACAAATGTTTATCAACGAGGGATTAGGCAAACATATTCTTTACAGAAAAGACATAAACAAAAATGGGTGGGTAGATACTAAAAAATTATGGTTTTATAGGGCTGATGCAATATTAAATTGGCAGATAGAGGCAGCTAACATTTACTTTAAAAAATACTCTCACATGGTTTATTTTAAGGAATTGTTAATGGATGCGACAAAAGGTAAAACAGAAAATGCGGATTTACTTGATGCTTTTATGGCAGCTTTGTATGCTTACGGAACGGGAGATTTATTGGGGCAAAAAACTAAAGAAAAGACTGTAAAAAAAATACAACTCGTTAAATACGAAATGGAAGGGGGTAGATTAGTTCCTAAGTGGTATGAAAAGGAATTAAAAGTTTAATTGAAAATTAATTTATATTTGCATAAAAATAAACGAACATGGGCGACCTTTTTGGGGTAATAAGTATCCAACCAAGACAAGCAGTAAAATTTGACGATGAGCAATACTTTGCCAATCTTAGATTTATAGCTACGCAATGGAATAGAAAATTGTATCAAACGGGAACTCCCAACGCTGCTACAAACACTTCCGATGATGCGAGATTTGTAACAAGTTATTTACAAAATGCTTTATATGTATTTGGAAGGCAAGAGATTTCCGATTACGCATTTTTCGTAGAAGATGCTAAAGGTCAAACGACAAAGTTCCCTATGTTCAGGGGATTAGATATAAACAAAATACTTCTCCATATTGACGGTGTTGTAAGACAATCGTTAGACAATCTTCCCAAGACTGTTAGTGCAACAGCTTTCTCTAAGGGTGCTGTGGCTGCAAAAAAAGAAATACTAGATTTTATTAGGCTAAAAGCGGAGCATAAAGTTTTCTTTGAACTTATTCAGATGCAAACGGGTATGGAGTTTAAGCCTATTAATAGGGACTTTAAAACCCAAGAAGAGTTAGAGAAATATATTATTGACTTCCAAGAGGGAATGGAAATAGCTTATCAGAGAATAGCTAAACACATTCTAATAACAAATAGGTACTTACCCCTAATAACAAAAGTAGCTAAGTACATTGCCGTAGGAGGTGTAGGTGCTGTTGAGGTTTACGAGCATGGCGGTATGATTAAATGGCGCATTATACCCCCCGAAGGTATTATTGTTGATATGAGTAAGAGTGATGACCAACACGAAGAAGATGATTATGCGGGATGTATAAGGTCTATGAGTGTTCCCGACTTAATAGATACTTATGAATGGACAGAAAAAGAGATTGAAGAATTGCAGACTATGGCTAAATCTTCTTCTATGTGGGGACAATACAATACATATACGGGATTAAATGGTCTTTATTGGTGGGCAGAAAACAATGGTGTTCCTAAGATAATGGTAGTTAAAGGACAATGGCGTTCTTTAGAAAAGATGGATGGCAAATGGGTTGAAGTATTGCGAGAGGGAGATTTAATTGGTAATAAATTTTTACGCAACTGCAAAGTAAGCGAAGGGCAAGTATGGAACAAATTAGATAAAACAAGAAAGCGATTAAAATATAGAATAGTTACCCCCAACTCTATACTTGGAAGTAACATAAGTATTGTTGGTATGTTAAAGAGATACCAAGATTTAAAAGATGCTTTTGCTACTAAGATGATGGAAATGTCATCAAGGGCTATTGGTAAATCTTATGTTATCAATGCTAACAAGTTACCCGAAGGATTAACTGCTCCCGATATTATCTCACAATTAAAACAATCTAATATAGTAGTTTTAGAGGTTGCGGATATAGATGATTTAAACAAAAGACAAAGTTTAGTAGATACTATTGATTTGACATTAGACCCTAATGTAAGGTACTATTTGGATATGATTCAATATTATGATAACTACATTAACGATATTATCAATATACCCGCTCAATCAAGGGGCTTCCAAGCTAACTACCAAAGTGCAGACCAAGTACAATCTAATATAAATCAAAGTACATTAGGTATGCAATGGTATTACGGTAATATAATGACGTGGGTAAAAAACTTGTTAGAATATAGTGCTGACTTTGCCAAATTAGTATTACCCGAAAATGAGGACAGCGATTTCTCTTTAGTTGTAGGCGATGCAATGGTAGAGATAATGAAGATTGATGAGATTAAGAAAATGCAGTTTGAAGATTTTCTTTTAGACTTAAACCCTAAAGATTTACTATCCGAAAAAGACAAAGCAGAGATAACACAAATAGCATTACAAACAGCTTCAAGTGGTGGCTCTGTAAGAACACTTAAAAACTTTATAGCATTGAAACGCTCAGATAGTTTAACGGAAGCTTATGATTACTTAGAGGTAGAAATTGCGAAAGAAGAAGAAAGAGAAAGAATGGCTATTGAGCAACAACAGCAATTAGCTTTACAACAAACTCAAATGAATAATCAAACGCAAGAGAATATATCTAATAGTCAAAACTTAACGGGACTTGCTAAACAAGAAATGGCTAACGAAGCTAAGATGCCACCACAACAACAAATGATGCAAGAAGAACCCCCTATGCAATAACTACAAGGGGCGTTTATTTTGCTCCATCCAAAAGCAATAACACATATATAAGAATTTACTATCAGACAGCCCTATCAAACGGGCTGTTTCTCGTATTTTATTTTTCCTATTAGGCATCACATGAACCTTAATGTGTGTTTTTTTTATTTTTTCGTGTTCGTTATTTACTATCATTAAAAGTTTTTAGTACCACTATGGAACTATGCAAATGTATGTATAAAAAAATAGACATACAATAGATGGTATTTTTGTATCGGAAATTAAAGAAAATAATAAAAATGGAAGAAAAAGTAGAAGTGTTAACCGTTTCATCGGTGGATGCACAACTTAAATTATTAAGTGAGCAACCAAAAACAGAAGAAAAATCCCCTATCGAAGGAGTTGTCGAACAGGTAGCGGAGGTGGTAGTAGATAAACCAATTGAGGTAAAAACAGAAACCGCAGTTGAAACAATCGAAACCGAAGAAATAAAGACAAATACGCTCTTTGATAAACTGAACGAAGTAACAAAAACAACGGAAACGCCAAAGGTAGAACTTAGCGATGACGTTAAAAAAATTCTCGCTGATTTAGAAGCAGCTCGTAATCAAGTTGAAACTTACAAAAATAATCCCCTTGTGAAAGCAATGGAATTAGGTCAAGATGTAAGAGAGATAGCTAAGAAATTAGTTGCCAACGACACATCTAAATTATCCTTTGAGCAGCTTTTAGAAGCTAAAATCAAAAAGGAGTTTAACTTAGAGGGTGATGATTTGTTAGAGGCTGTTCAAGAGGAGATGTCAACCATTGAAAACAAAAGCAGACTTGAGAGAGCATCAATAGAGAGAGAACTTAGAAATGAGTTTTCATCTAATAATGATTCAAATTCTGTTCTTAAAGAGTTAATGGAATATGAGGCAAGCGTAAAAGCTAACCAATTAACACCCGAACAAATTCAAGCCAACAATGAAAACATTGTTAAGAGTGATTTACAAGCAATAGAAAGTATAGGTAATAAACTTATTGATGGCGAAATTGATGGGGTAAAGTTTACGAGGGAGTTTGTAGATTCTGTTAAAAGCAATTATAACATGAATGAATTAGCACCTTATATAAACGAGAAAACTCAAGAATTGGATGCTGCTAAATTTATGACAGATAAATTCATCTTACAGAATTGGCAGAAAATCAGAGATAGTGCTGTGGAAGCAGAAAGAGGAAAGTTACTAAGACAGGTTTCTAACCCCGATAAAACGGGAAGAGGAACATCTGTAAGTTCAGGAACAGTAGATGCCCTAACGGAAAATCAAAAAGCGTGGGGGATAAATACTAATCAAAAAGTAATTAATATAGATTAATAATAAAAAATAAATAACATGGCAAAACCACCAAAAAAAGTAAACACAGCAAAAGCAATGTACGATGCACATTGGAAAGCAGATTCTGCTAATGTAGCCAAAATGGGCGACATGAATTTAATGTACACTAATCACGGCATAAAAGCTGAAAGAAATTTAATGGAAAAATATCCTGATAAAAGTTTTAACAAGGGTATGACAAATAAAGCTGCTTTAGATAGACTAAAAAAGAGAGAAAAAGACCAAAATCCTTATTAAGTAATTAACAACCAAAAATAAATAAAATAAAAACATGGCAAGTCCGTTTATTTCAAACCAAGATTCCTTACAGTCGATATTCGACCAAAGGAATTTAACACCAAGATTTGTAGAGGCATTAGTGCCTATTATGAATCCACAATTTGCACGTCCTGCGTTATCTAAATTAATAGACGTATTAGATGGTGCTGTATTAAAAAAAGCAACCAACAGAAAGTTCAACATCAACAGACAGCCTAATGATTTTCCTTCTGCTACTATTGCTACAAGAACTGCAAATGGTTCTTTGTTATCTCTAACCGTATCTGATAATACTTTTGATGCTTTGAGAACAGGCAACTTAGTAGTATCAAGTTCATCGTGTTCTGCTGAGGTAGTTAGTAAATCTTATGGTACATTGTTACTAAGATTTGTAACTAAGCCTGATGGTTCTACTGCTTTTGCTGATTCTGACTTTAAAATTGGCGAAATCGTTTCAGATAGAGGTGCTTTAGGAAACATCAACAACAGATTAACTCCTGAAACTTTGCTTACTTTACCGAATGAGTACAGTAACTACATTGCTCAGTATGATGATTCTGCTTACATTTCTTTTGAAGATGTTAACAACAAAACTTACATTAAAAACAAGTTTGGTTCTGACTTTTATGCTTTGCAAAAAGAAACTCAAGCATTACAACGCTTAATGCAAACTTACTACGCTCGTTTATATTCTAACGTAGCTGCGGTATCTGATGCAAACAAACCCGTTGGTGCTTCTTTGATTAATCAGATTAACACTATGGGAGGTTTCTCATTAGGTATTTCAGGTGCAATAACAGAAACAACTTTAAAATCAGCAATTAGACAATATGTAACTAATGGTGGTTTTACAGGAGATGAAATCGTAGTTCTTTGTGGTAGCCAATACTTAGGCGATATTCAAGAGTCTTTAGGTGTTAATTATTTACAATATGCGGGTTCTGAAAACACATTAGGTGGAAAAGACATTGATGGTATCAATATCTACAATTATGGTTTTGAAGGATTGAAATTAAAATTAATTAAAGACCCTTTCCTTGATA
>Ga0114962_10001997_pt1 | contig 17407 bp, 21 predicted proteins | sample C_130820_MF_Meta_FD_87017 | JGI IMG/M metagenome (GOLD analysis project Ga0114962, IMG submission 87017) | Freshwater microbial communities from Lake Croche, Canada to study carbon cycling - C_130820_MF_MetaG | ecosystem: Environmental > Aquatic > Freshwater > Lake | place: Lake Croche, Canada...
AACGCAACGGAGAAACAAATGGCCTGGAATCTCGAAGGTAAGAATGTAGCTGGCAAGTATCACGGTGTCAGCTTTGAGGGCGTGGTACTTGAAAGCCGTGTTAGGTATGGCGGCCAAGTAAGCCATACAATACAGCTGGACCACGCTATCCAGATGCGCTGGAGATCAGACCCCACAACCACTGTTATTGCTAACACCTGTGATATAGTGGTTATGTAAGTTATTCAAAATCAATAACTTACAGAGCCTGGCGGTTTTTCCGGTTCAAATAAAATCTCAATAGAATCAATAGGTTACATTTTTGCTTCATTTTAGCGTGGTTTGCAGTATCTATACCGCACTACAATTGGAATATGATCCGGTTGACCAACAATACCCAAACTGCTATAATACTTGTATAGTGAATAACAGGATACAGCAAATGATTGATTGGAAAAAAACAGCGGCCGCGAATATTCGGAAACTGTCAGCTTCTGAAGCACTAGACACCCTGAAGAGGATTAACTCTGAAGGTGCTACAATATTCCACCCTGAAATTAGAGCTCTGACTGGGGGCTTTAATTCCCAGACGATCAACTTTTTAGTTATTCGTATGCTTGGAAAGAAAGCGGGAATTTGTGGTTAGTGGTTGACCAATAATATCGAAACTGCTATAATACGTACATACAATAAAACAACGGAGCAAAATAAATGGCCACAGTATTAATTAAGAATGGTGAGTATCGTAATAAGCCGGTTCGTAATGCTACATTCGCCCTAATGAAAGGCTATCAGGTCGGCGCCAAAGGTAACTATGTTACCGTTGACAGTGCCGGTTATTTTGGCAGCGAATATACCACCGTGCGTGTCAAAGTTGACAGCATCCACGATATTGAATTTACAGATGGAGAACCCGTGCAGACTGTCAAAGCCGCAGTAAACAAAGCAATCGTGCCTGTGGAGACCGACGAAGAGGTCATGGCGCGTATCGCAACACGCTTTGATATCCTGGACGAGATGACCAAGGCAACCATAACCGGCGATGTCCGGGCCATGATTGTTGTTGGTCCTCCGGGCGTGGGCAAGAGCTATGGCGTTGAATACCAGCTGGAGAAGGCAGGGATTTTTGAAAAGATCTCGGGCAAGAAGATCAAGTACGAAGTGATTAAGGGTGCCATGACCCCAATTGGTCTGTATTGCGCCCTGTATAAACATTGCGATGCCAAGAACGTTATTGTGTTTGATGACTGCGATAGCATTTTTATGGATGACCTTGCGTTGAACATCCTTAAGGCAGCATTGGATTCGGGCAAGCGGCGCCGTATTTGCTGGAACAGCGACAGTCACATGCTGCACCGTGAGGGAGTGCCGGATCAGTTTGAATTCAAAGGTTCGGCGATTTTTATTACTAACATCAACTTCGACAACATCAAAAGCAAACGACTGCAAGATCACCTGGGGGCATTGCAAAGTCGCTGTCACTTCCTGGACCTTACGCTTAACACCATGCGTGACAAGTTCTTGCGTATCAAGCAAATCTTCCTTAAGGGTGACCTGTTCCAGGACTATGATTTGACGCAGGAGCAGTCGGAAGAAATCCTGGAGTTTATGGATCAGAAAAAAGACCAACTTCGTGAGATGAGTTTGCGCATGGCGTTGAAGATTGCGGACCTGATCAAGATTAGCCCGAATTGGAAGGCCATGGCTGAAAACACGGTGATGAAACACGATAGGTAAGTTTGCTCCCGGACTGTATAGCACAGTTCGTTTCTGCGGGTGCCTGCAATTAGGCACCTGTCTTTTTGACATTTATCGCTGTATGCTATATAATAGCATATGATTAAAATTTTATTTCCGCCAGGGTGTTATGGCACATATCTGGCTAGATGTCTATATAGTTATACTGAATTAAGAAAGGAGCAGTATCAACCTTTTACATTTGACTTATCTGGTAGTAGTCATGCTCATAGAATAAACAGATACGCTAAACAGCAAATTGGGTATGGTCATTATGGGCAATTATATATAGAGCCAGATGATCAAGTGGTTACTATCGTGCCTGACAAAGAGCATTTTTTAGATTATTACGATAACCAATTTCATAAAGAAAATGGTCACCAAATAATCTTCTTTATGAATAAGCAATTATCCAATGATGAAATAACCAACAAACTTAAAAATTCTTGGAATTACACAGGATTGATTAATGATGCAATGCCAAGATGGATACTTAGAGAGTTTTGTTCTTTATGGATACAACACGGTTTTGATAACGGGTACAATATCAAAAAACATCAGAATGTCAATAGTGTGATTCATATAGGTACAGAAGATATCTTTATTGATTTTGGTAATACGATTAAACAGATATGTGAAAGATTAAACTTAACTATTGATATTGATTTAGAATCAATATTAACAGACAATAAAAATTTTTGTAGTCTGCAAGGATATCATGATATTCAAATTAAATGTAATAACTGGGTGTTGGGATGCTTAGAAAATAATGCACTGTTACCAACACCGTGTAAAACAATATTTGATGAAGTGTATATCCAACATTTATTTAGAAAGTATGGTTATGAAATTCAATGCAACGAATTGGATATATTTCCAACAATGTCTAAAGACATGATCTCGATCATATATAAAAATTAAAATTATGACTTTTTGCTATTCGCCTTGGACCAATATCGACATTGACCCTATGGGCGAAATATCCCCTTGCTGTAAATTTCAAAAGCAGTTATACCCCCAACAATTTAATATACAAACACATACTTTAATTGACTATACTAATAGCAAATTGCTTAATGATGTCAAGCAAGAATTTCAACAGGGAATTTGGCCAGCTGGTTGCGAACGATGTCGAATCGAAGAAGCAAATGATATCGAAAGTAAGCGGCAGCTAGATCGCATCAGATGGAGAGATCATTATGAATTATATAATTTTGATAATGATCAATTTATCACAACCAGTATCGCATTTGGAAATACATGTAATCTTAAATGCATAACGTGTGGGCCACACTCGTCAAGCCGTTGGCAAAAAGAATATTATGATTTATACGGCAAAGATATCCCACATTTTAAATTTTATAAGAAAAACTTTGTACAGGATTTCATATCACAAGCCCCAAATATTGTTCATTTAGATATTCCCGGAGGAGAACCATTTTTAAGTGGAATAGATGAACAAAAAGCTTTGCTGCTACATTATATAATGTCAGATCAAGCCAAGAATATAACATTGCATTATACAACCAATGCACAGATATTTCCAGATACCTCCTGGTGGCAATTATGGGAAAACTTTAAAGAAATTGATATTCAATTAAGCATCGATGGTGTGGCTGATAGATATGAGTACATACGATACCCAGCTAGTTGGCCAATATTGGTTGATACTGTTAATGAATATAACCGTATGCAATCTACAAGCATTAGGCTAAGTGTTAGCCATACTGTCAGTGCCTATAACATTTATTATCTTGATGAATTTTTTAAATGGTGTTATACTGTAGGCTTACCAACTCCTTGGTTGGGTAAGGTACATACTCCGCAGCATCTGCAACCCGAAGTATGGACTACTCCGGCTAAGCAGATAATAATTGATCAGTTAAACACTAGTCAATATCCAGAGGTATTAACGTGGGCAAATTTAATGACCAATATAGATAAATCAGAATTTTTTAACGAATTTACTACTAAATTACGAGCGCACGATCAATATAGGAATACTAACTTCGATAGTGTGTTCCCGGAATTAGCAAAATATATATGAAAACAGCCACAATCATAATATCCGATGAAGTAAATTGCAAACTAACTGGTCTTGATCTTGATGCACGTCGTGCCTTGGTTAACGCATTTAAATACGAAGTGCCGGGTGCAAGATTTACTCCGGCGGTGCGTCTTGGACGCTGGGACGGCAAGGTATGCTATTTCCAACTCGGTGGCAGTACGTATGTAAATCTATTGCCAGGAATAATTCCTATACTTGAAAAGTTTAATTACGATATTGAACTTGATGATCGACGTGAATATACCACCCAATTTGATTTTGAATCGGTAACAGAGAATAGTTTTGCACATTGTAGTTGGCCGGAGAAACACCCGTTGGCCGGTACCCCAATTATACTGAGAAACTATCAAGTGGAAGCAATAAATCGTTACCTGGCCAATCCCCAATCCCTGCAAGAAATCGCAACAGGTGCAGGTAAGTCTATTATAACCTCAGCACTAAGTCAACGCTGTGAACCACATGGTCGGACTATTATCATAGTACCAAGCAAGAGCCTGGTCACACAGACCGAGCAGGATTATATTGCATTAGGTCTGGATGTTGGTGTATATTTTGGTGGTAGGAAAGAATTTGGTCGCAAACATACTATATGCACTTGGCAAAGTCTTAATGTACTGCTAAAGGATTCAAAGAATCAAACAGCAGAAATAACTATACAAGACTTCCTGCAAGATGTTGTGTGTGTTATGGTAGACGAAGCCCATGCATCAAAAGCTGATGCGTTAAAATCACTGCTGACCGGTGTGATGTCGCAAGTGCCGATTCGGTGGGGTTTAACAGGTACTATCCCAAAAGAGATGTTTGAAAGCCAAGCATTGCTTGTTAGCATAGGGCCAGTTATAAGCCGTCTTGCAGCAAGTGAATTGCAGGATCGTGGGGTATTGGCACAGTGCCATGTCAATATTGTACAGCTAGTTGACCATGCAGGACATAGCGACTATCAAAGCGAACTGAAATATCTACTGGAGGACCAGGGCAGGATGGAAGCCATGGCAGGGCTAGTAAAGAAAATTAGTGCAACTGGCAACACATTGGTGCTAATTGATCGAGTTACTCCAGGCCAAACCTTGGTAGAGTTATTGGGCAATGCGGTGTTCCTTTCCGGTGCCACCAAAGCTGGCGTTAGACAAACGGAATATGATGAAATTGCCACCAGCGACGATAACCTTATTGTATGTACATATGGCATCGCAGCAGTGGGTATCAACATTCCACGTATCTTTAATTTGGTACTTATAGAGCCAGGTAAGAGTTTTGTGCGGGTAATTCAAAGTATTGGTCGTGGACTTAGAAAAGCAGAAGGTAAAGATGAAGTTATGATATGGGATATTACATCGACTTGTAAGTTTGCTAAACGACATCTTGCCAAACGTAAGGCATTTTATACCGATGCAGCATATCCATTTACTCAAGAGAAATTAGAGTGGAAATAAATGGTTGCAATTACAATTTTAATTTGTTATAATAACAACATGAGAATACTTAGACTTGATACCAATGCAGCATTTGACTTGAATCACCTACCCGAAGAGATAGATGATTTGCGGTTTGCTATATTTGATAATAGCACACCATCTGATCCGGATTACTTCTATATCCCACTTATCTTTTTAGAAAGCTTTAATGCACCAGCATTGGTGCTACGTATAGGTGAGCAGCATATTAAGATGCCGGTCGATTGGCAAATCCTAATTGGTGAACCGGATATGGGCGACTTAGAAGTGCTACCACTAACCTCGATAAATGATAGAGGATTTAAAGCATTTGAGTTTAATCCACTCACCAGCTTCCGTCCAAGCTTTTTAGACATTGAGATCATCGATGTGTTTACTGAAGTGGTTTGGTATGCTCCTAAACTTAAAAATGGGCAGATGTTAGCTGTGCCAATAACCGATGGTGAAAAACCGTTATGTGTTTATTTTGTCGGACCCACCGTTAGTCGCAACTGCGAAGTGGTGGATTACAACAAAGCCTGGTGATGGATAAACTATCAATAAGCAACTTAATGAAATGTTTTGATCAAAAAGATCGAGACTTTTATCTTAGCTTGACAGACGAGGAACGTAAGAAATTCTCCAACTATCTTATGATACGGTGGGGATCGGCAGTGGTAGGATCAAGCGATCTGCAGGAATATTATCTACGTCAAACCAACATTCGACTTAATAAACATTTTTTTGCAATCAATAAACATCCACAACTACAATGGTTATGTGCAACAACAGTGAGTCCAGGCATGGGGTCGATGCGTCACGAATGGTTATCATTGAAGAAAAAAGAGCCGGGTGCTAATAGCATGAAGAAACAATTGCAAGAACTATTCCCCCATTATAAATCTGATGAGATAGACTTGTTGGCTGCAATCACCACCAAGAAAGAATTAGACACTTATCTTAAGGACCTCGGTCTTGAGAAATGAGCGCAACCTGTCAATATTGTAAACGAGCGTTTGCAAAAGAAACTAGCCTGGCAATCCACATGTGTGAGCCACGGCGACGCCATCGTGAATCATCCGAGCGTGGCGTGCAATTGGGATTGCAAGCATACTTGAAATTTTATGAAATAACACAGGGATCTGCACGGTTAAAAACATTTGATGACTTTGCAGCTAGTCCATATTATCGTGCATTTGTGAAGTTTGGTCGGCATTGTGTGTCTATCCGGGCTATTAATCCAGCAAGATTTACTGAGTGGGTACTAAAGCAAAATAAGAAGATTGATAATTGGTGCTCAGATAATGTCTATACGGAATACTTAATTGCCTATTTACAAACAGAAGCAGTAGCCGATGCATTAGCTCGTGCTGTAGAGTTTGGTATGACTTGGAATGAAGAAACTAATCATCCTGGGCATGATTGTTTAAGATACGGAAATTCCAATGCCATGGCCTATGCTGTAAGTACTGGACGTATCAGTCCTTGGGTAATTTACAATAGTGAAAGTGGACAGAAGTTTCTATCTGAACTTAATCCTGAACAGATAAGCATGGTATGGCCATATATCGATTCTGACATTTGGTCCAAGAAGTTTCGAGACTATACTGCCGATCAAGAGTATGCTCGGGATATTTTGCAGAAAGCAGGCTGGTGACATGAAAGCTGACATTGATATAGACTTGCCCGACAGAAGCAAGTTACTGGAGTTGATTAGACACATCCCAGCACGATATCTACATGATGGTAAAGTACGTAAACATAATTCGGGAATTTATGTAACAGATATTCCATATGATCCTATACATGGATGTGCTGCCATTGATTATGAAGCAGCAGAGGCACGTGGATATTTCAAAATAGACTTATTGAATATGAGTGTATATCAACTCATACGTGATCCTGAACACTATGCAGAGATACTTGCAATGGAACCAATTTGGTCTAAATTGTGGACAGATGCTGAATGGGCCGCTCGATTGGTGCATATAGGAGCATATACACAATTGTTAGAAAGCATGCGGCCTGATACGATTCCGCGCCTGGCAGCACTTATATCTATAATACGCCCGGGAAAAGCACATCTGCAAAACCGTCCTTGGGATGAAGTATTTGCATCAGTGTGGGATGGTGATGATAGTCGGGGGTATATATTCAAAAAAGCTCATGCAATTAGTTATGCAATGCTGGTTACTGTGCATATGAATATCTTAACAGATGGAGAAACTTTGGTAAACTAATGGTTGACCAACAAATACACATGTAGTACAATTGTTTGGTAGTATTAGAGCTAACCAAAAAAACAGATCATATGACATAGGGTCATCGGGCTGTAATGGTTACTAACACAAGGAATATAACATGGCAACAGCCAATCCGTCGTATGCATCAACGCAAAATGCAGTTTACAACAACAGAAATTCTCAATTTGTAGATTTAGCTACCCGTCTTAGAGACACCATTGCCACAATGCCAGCACAGGCACAACGTAATTGGCATTCGGGGCTGCGTAAAGCGCTCACAGCATTTAAGCGCAACCATCCAAACCTTAAAAATTTTAGTAATAGACTTATTTTTCCATTGTGTAGAGCAATTGATATTCCCCTTTCGGAGATCACCATCGATTGTACCATGCAACGTTTACCCAACACGATATGGATATTAAATATCATCACCAATTTCCGCGCCTGGCAGGCACAACCAATTCAGGTGTACAAAACCTCGGCAGATGGTTGGGGTGGGTGGGATGGACAACATACTGCATTGGCCTTGTATCTTATCGCATGTGATGCCAATGGCCTTGGACTTAACCCAGACGATGTAATGGTTCCGGTTTGTCAATATGACATGAATAATCGTGGTCAAATCCGCGCTACATTTATTGCCAATAATACCACATCCGGAAAGAACAAAGGGAAACAACCTTTAGATACCATCGACGTCTTTATGCAAAAGATTTATGGTGTGGAGATTGATGGGGTGTCTGATCCTGAATGGGTTACGGCACATACTAAATGGGAAGATATTAAGGCAGCAGGTATGTTTTTAACTGCTGAAAAGTTTGGCAATATTAATCAAGTGGGCGCTATTAGTCGCCTTAATGAATTAGATGAAGCAAGCGAATCTGTTGTACGGCAATTCAGTATATATGGTAGATTTATTGTTGCCACATTGCAACGACCTATCAATACTAAAGAAATTCCGATTATCATTGAATTCTTTAATCTATGTGAACAAAATGATATCGTATATAGTGATGCCGACATTGAAGACCTGGCTGTGCATCTAATAGAGTTGTTTGATGCTAATTTTGATTCAAGGTCACCATTCTGGGCTCAAGTGCATCAAGCTACTGTCAATGCCTGGAAGAAGTTTAATCGCATTAACAATGTTCCGGCGATATCTCAAGGGCCAGTGCCGAGCAATCTTAAAAATACTCCGCAAGGCACCAGTTTTATATGGCATCAACTACAAAAAACTTGGCTACCTACACAAAATCCTGGATTCCCATTCCCTAAGCAACCATCTAGTAATCTTACTCCAGATACGACTGACTTGTTTTAATATGAAAACCTTGGCTGAAAGATACGCTGGGTTTGCACAAGTCAGACAGTCACCGGTGCAAAAGAGTGGTTTGACTCGAGTTCAAACTTATGAATATTGTAGTGAAATGATTTCTAATTCAATACAACGCTATCGTAAGCTTGGAGAAATGGGTCAAACCGCTTTACTAACACGTCAGGATATAGCACATTGGTTACGCATTTATCATGAAACCATGGGAGCATGTTATAGGGAAGTCGGCATTAATTTTATCAAAGGTAAAAAAGACTTTGAACATGTAATTCCAGTTGCACAATTAATCGGGCTATTGATAGCCGATCGTATGAGCATTGATGAAGCGTTACGTGCTCCGACTTGTTTGTTAAGAGCTCGATATCATAAACAAGTGGATAAAAGATTCCAAGATACCACCCCGGATTTAATTAACTTTTGGCAACGATATTTGCTTACAATTGGTAATGTTAAAATTGAAACTAATGAAGGGGATATAATTGATATGAATTCGTGGGATTTAAACAATCATTACGAGTATATTACATACATCTATTCTTGATTATTCAACCCGACGTACAAGTGTGATGCTACGTCGTTTGCCACGTTTGCTGGCAATTTCACCAAGACTGCAAGCCGGACCATGCAGTATTTCTAAATCTTTATTGGTAAACGTGCGCAAACATGCTTTGAAGGGTAACCAATCCTTCTTTAGGAAGATGTTTATGGGTATGCTACGATTGCTTTCCCACCACCAAACATTGGCTAATTCAATGTAGACTTTTTTAAGCTCAAGATCCTGCAGACTGCCAAAATCATAGATTGTTGTGATAAAATTATCTCTATTTTGTACGATTCCCACATATTCAATTGATCCGTAAACACAGAATGTTATGAATGGGTATTTCTCTGCCAGCTTAGTGAAGACATTATTATTCATAAATATTGTTGGAGATTCCTATGTACAGTACCACTGCCTATTTATATCAACAAATAACTCGAGTATTATTGATTGACACCAGTGGCGCTTACTTAACTATGAGGTACATTCCGGTGTATTCAAAAAAACTTACTATTGCCAAAGGTGTTGATAACGTCCTTCTATTTGAATTTATCAATCAAGACCAGAAACCTGTTAATATCACAGGCAGCTCTTTTGTATTCAGACTTATAAGTCAAGATGGCGCTGACCTATTGCTGAGTAAAGATATGGTCGTGTTAAGTGCTGCTCTTGGGCGCATCAAGGTAACATTAAACACAGCAGACACTACATTATTGCAAGCACAACCAGCAAGCTACAGCATAAGCAAAAACTCAGCTGGACTTACCACAGCGGTTTTTACTGATGCACAAGCCGGTGCAAGAGCAGATATAGACATCCAGGACAGCATATATCCTGGATTTGTTCCCAGCGTGGAACTTAGCATTCCTACTACTGAGCTAACTGCTCGGGCAAGTTATGGTGGTGCTGGACCAGGACAATATCCCGATTGGTCATTGCAAGGTCAGGGATATGGATCGGGGTCCGGTATGCCTTACGTGTCATATCAAACACAGGAATATTACAGCAGTTTTATCGAGCCAAATTCAGCAATTACAACTATACAAATGGATCTGCTGAATTACACAGGTACTATTAAAGCACAAGGCGCAACTACCTATCAGAGCATTTGGTATAATGCCACAGAAAGTACAACCTATTATAACAAATCCGGCACAATATATCTAAACGTTGTTGGTTGGCATCCGTTAATTAGATTAGCTTTTAATAATAGTATTTTTGCCACAACAGATCCTCCGGGCGTTCCAGCCACAGCAAAAGCCACAGTTGTGGATGGCGTTGTAACCGGAATCAGCATTACCAATCCGGGCAGTGGTTATCTGGCAGCACCCAGTGTTGATATAATTGGCGATGGTGCCGGAGCGATTGTCACAGCAACAATAAGTAATGGGCAACTTGCTACTATAACCATTGTTAATGGTGGTAGTGGATATAGACCCAATCCTCCAACCATGACCGCAGCATTGGTCAGTATCAATACAGGCTATGTGGTGAATATCTTATACAGATAAGGCAATACACGGCTTGATCTTTGCGCTGCGATACGCTATAATAGTGTAATGATTGATTTTTTATCTTATCTACCCTTCAAACAAAAGGCCACTGTATCTGGTTGGATTTCGACCAATGCCCCCTGTTGTCAACATCGTGGACACAGCAGAGATCAACGCGGCCGTGGTGGATTTAAACCTATACAAGATGGTGGATTCTCGTTTCATTGTTTCAATTGTGGATTCACAGCCAGTGTAGTACCGGGTAGGATATTAGGGTTTAAAGCTAGATGCTTGCTGGGATGGTTAGGTGTTGATACAAATGAGATAGAACGCATCAATCTTGAAAGTATGCGCTATCGTAGTATCCATGGCTTGTTACAGGATCAACAGCTACAACGCAGACAGTTGATCGAGTTTGAAGAAACTGACTTACCACCAGGACTTGAATTGATCGACAGCAACAATCACAAGCACACCCGCTATATTGAGTATCTACAACGGCGATGTGTTGACCATACAGCATATCCTTACATGGTAAGTCCAACTGCACCAGCGAGAAATAAGAATAGAATCATCATACCATTTACGCATAATTCGCAGGTGGTGGGCAATACCATGCGATTCCTGGACGACCGTGTGCCCAAGTATCTTAACGATATACAGCCAGGTTATGTGTTTGGGTTTGACTTGCAAAAAGATAACTGGACCACAGCCATAGTAACAGAAGGAGTATTTGATGCATTGTCTATCAATGGTCTGGCAGTGTTACATAATAATATAAATGCCGAGCAAGCACAATTGATCAATGGTCTGGAGCGCGATATCATAGTGGTGCCTGACCAGGATCGAGCAGGTATGACCTTGGTAGATCGTGCCGTGGAGTTGGGATGGGCAGTGAGTATTCCCGAATGGCCACGGGGTGTCAAGGACATAAATGATGCGGTAATAAATTTAGGGCAATTGGGTACTTTGCTAACTATAATTGAAGCAAAGGAAACCAGCAGAATTAAAATAGAAATGAGAAAAAAGCGCATGATTAAACAACTTAATATCGTATGAGAATATTAGTATGCGGCGATAGTTTTAGTATAACCGATCCAGATTATCCTGGGCTGCATTGGACTGAGAAAATTTTAAACTTTTCGCCAGACTTTGAAATTGCAAATTTATCATATGGGGGATGTAGCAATGCAAATGAATGTATAAATCGTATTACTAATATTAAGAAAGAAATAAGTTGCTAAAAGATCAAGCTATGACATATGATGTTATTTTGATTAACGGCGATAGTTATTCTGCGGCAGTCGACTTTAAGACTTATGGTGATTTCTTGGGTGAGATCTTAGATGTTCCTATTAGGAATATTGCTTTCGCAGGAAGCAGCAATCAACGCATTGTTAGGAGCACAATCGAAGAAATTAACAACATTAAACAACAGTATAAAAATCCACTGGTGTTAATTGGGTGGAGTTTTATCCGTAGATTAGAAGTTTGGTATTATGGTAATAATCCTACAGTACTACAGCTGACACCAGATAGACGCAATTATAACAAAGAACATCTTAAACCAAAGTTAATAACACTCAACGTTTTATTGAATAATAACGAAGCCACTTTAGAACAGAAATGTTTGATAAATGAAGATCTTTTTGTACATAAGCAGCTGGTTGATTTTTACACAAATTTATTCATGTTAGCACATACACTTAACGCAATGTCTATAAAATATTTTTTCTTTTCAGCAGCAAAAAATACAGAAATACCCACAAACTCTTTTCCCTACATTGATAATTTACAACAAGTTAAATGGTGTCAACAAAACAAAAATATATATAAATTGCACGATTTTTGTGTGTTAAACTGGGCAAAAGAAAACGATAGTGAATGCAAACCGACCGGACACCTCTCGACAGTTGGCCATGAAAAATTTGCTAAATTTTTAGTCAACATTTTAAAGGAAGTCACTTGTTAAAAGACTACGGACTTGACGTCCAAAAACTATTCTTAGAAATGATGTTGCAAGATGCCGAAAGCTATGTACGTGTGCAAAACATCTACAATCCAGAAAACTTTGATAGGAGTTTGCGCCCTGCTGCTGCCTTTATCAAAGCACACAGCAACGAACATAAGACGCTGCCTGCACCTGAACAGATTGCTGCCGTAACTGGTATCAAGCTAAACACCATAGCAGATCTAGATGAAGGAAACTTCGCTTGGTTTATGGAAGAATTTGAAGCATTTACACGTCGACAAGAACTTGAACGTGCTATACTTAAATCAGCCGATCTATTAGAGAAGGGTGAGTATGCTCCTGTTGAAAAACTAATAAAAGATGCAGTGCAAATCAGTCTGACCAAGGATATGGGCACAGATTATTTCGCTGATCCACGCAGTAGACTCACTGCATTAAAGGACGGCAATGGGCAAAATAGCACAGGATGGCCCAGTCTTGACCGTTTGCTGTACGGTGGTTTTAACCGTGGAGAATTGCAGATCTGGGCAGGTGGATCCGGTTCAGGAAAAAGTCTGGTCATGCAGAATCTAAGTGTCAACTGGGCACAAGCTGGGCTTAATGGAGTTTATATCACATTGGAACTCAGCGAAGGACTATGTGCCATGCGTATAGACAGCATGATGACCAATACTGCCAGCAAGGAGATATTTAAAGATCTTGATGCGGTGGAAATGAAAGTCAAGATGATGCAGAAGAAATCCGGTCAACTACGCATCAAATATATGCCGGCACAAAGCACAGTGAATGATATACGTGCTTACTTAAAAGAACTGCATGTTCAAACCGGGCTCAAAGCAGACTTTTTATGTGTGGATTATCTAGATCTAATCATGCCGGTCAGTGCCAAGGTCAGTCCAAATGATTTGTTTGTGAAGGACAAGTATGTGAGTGAAGAACTACGTAACTTGGCTAAAGAACTCAATGTATTGTTTGTCACAGCTTCACAGCTGAACAGATCTGCTGTAGAAGAGATTGAATTTGATCATAGTCATATCAGTGGTGGTATCTCAAAGATTAACACAGCAGATAATGTATTTGGTATCTTTACCAGCAGAGCGATGCGTGAGCGTGGACGTTATCAGATACAGTTAATGAAAACACGTAGCAGTTCTGGTGTGGGTATGAAAGTGGACTTAGAGTTTGATATTGATAGTTTGCGTATACGAGATCTTGGTGAAGATCAACAGCAAAGTTCAGGATTTGTCAAGAAGCCTAGTATACTTGACGGTATTAAAACGCAAAGCCGGGTTACCAACAGTGATGATGTCGGTAAAGTATCTGCAGATATACAAAGTGCCAAACTTAAACAGTTACTTGGTCAAATAAAGTCAGCATGACATGGAATTCTGGCCATGCTGACTCGTACCAGCAATGGGTGGGAAAATATGCAAATTTAGAATGTGACTATTTTGCCAGACATTCCACCGGAAATCCAATACGTTATACATTTAATAATGAAGGATTTCGCGGCCCAAAATTCCATAAAGAACCCGACATCTCAATATTTGGAAGCAGTTTTAGTTTTGGAGTTGGCATTGAATGGGATCAATGTTGGCATCAACAACTACGGGATTATAAAGTAAATTGTTATGCACCGGCAGGTTTTGCTGTACGAAATTCAGATATACTTAAATATTATAATATAATCCAACCTGCTGGAATAACAATATTACAATTTAAAGAAATACAATATGATATAAAATCATGGGAACCACCGGGATCAACCTTTAATTTTATAATAGAAAAACACCATCATCCAACGTTACGTACCTTGACCTACGACACATTTATAGATAAGGCAAATGATGGGGTACATCCAGGAAAAAAAACACATCAACAATGGGCCAAATGGATAATACAACAGTTCAACTTGTGATTTCTCATGTCGAAGGTTCTTCGGGAAATTTCTTGGGAAGATTATATGTTGATGCAACTCCTAACAATACCTCCATGTTCAGAGTTGATACAGACTATCATAATGATGTGCTCAGTATCAATGGAAAAGCTAATTTAGAACAGGAATTAAAACGATTAACAACTCACCGTGTTGTTGTTACGCATAATTCTAATTTAGAGTTACTTGCTAATTATTTCCCACATGCACAAATAATACAAATATATCCTTATACCAGACTTGGTAATGTTGTTTATAATATTTCGTATAAAATACTTAAAACAACAATGTCCAATCTAGTAGATAATCATTATATCCATATAACAGAATGGGTCGATCAAATCAAATCTAATAGACCAAAAAATATCTGTGCTGATTTTGGTCTATTGCATGATCAATCACAATGTGAAAAATTGTTGCAAATTAAACTAACTAAGAGTCAACAAACTTTTTTCCAAAAATATTGGGAGCAACAATTAGCATATGATTTATCTTGGCCAACTGGGCCCGAATCTATACAACAGTTAATAACCAGATGGAAAATCACTGAATGGTGTTCTCCTTGGTCAATAGCCTGGACTATATTTGTATTTGAACGAACACACGGATTAACAGAAAATCAACGGCAATGGTCCATTGCGGTTGAAAATTTTACATCTTGGCAAGATTTAATTAATATTCAATATCGGTATGCAACTTAATTAATTTCCATATTTCTGTCAGATAATTTTTGATATGTATTTGTTTAGCTTGATCTTGTAATTGTATATGCTTGGAAAAATCTTTTAACTGTATTCCGGTGTGATTACTATACACATATTTTTTAAAAAATGTATTATCTTGCACTATTTGCCTAATAGAAACTGGCATATTAGACAATGCTAGCCATGCCGGTCCGGCTACTACATTGTGATTATAATTCAAATTGTTATGTTTAAACCAATCTACTGTTTCATCATAATAAATGGCATTTAGCGCACTAATGGTATAGGATACACTGATTGTTTTTGCTATTTTTCTATATGTTTCTAAATTCTTTAATAATACAGGCCATTTTGCCGGCCATCTCATATACTCAAATCTAGATTCAATACCGTCAATGCTTATACAAATATTAAGATCAGAAAATTTTAATAATAAATCAAGCTGTTGTTTGGATAATGTTATGCTACCATTGGTAACAAGAGATACAAAACAACTTGTATTATCAGCATCAACTAGTTTCTGTAATATAGTAAAACTGGTGGGATCAAATAACGGTTCACCACCCAATAGTGTGATACGTTTAGCTGTATGGAAATCAATGTTCAAATTATCAACATTTAAAGTAAAACTTTTAATCGGAATATTACCCATTTTACGATCAATCTCAGCCCACTTGGAGGAGAAACTGCTGCTGCACGAAACACAGGCTTGATTACAAAGGTTGCTGGTCATAATTTGATACATATTGATGACATGATTATTTGTTTCACAATCAGCTTTAATACGAAAAAGATCACGATCTAATTTATAATCTAAGAATATATTCTCTTGTTGTCTACGGCTTGTTTTACCCTGGTCTTCGATAGTCCAACATTTAGAGCAGGATGTATTTCGTACACCATTTAATAGATCTATTTTAATAAGTTCAATATTATGATTGTCGGGTAGCAAACAACAAGCAACAGTGTTTTTACCACTGATTTCACGGCTATACCAGGGTAAAACGCAAAATGTATCCATATGGTATTTAAGTAATTACAAACACTAAGCGATAAATAATAAAAAGGTTCAGGCATAACATGCAAAAGAAAACTCGTAGTATATTGGAAGAATTAGACAATCTCTACGTCGAGCACGACAATAAGTATATCATTGAACAACGTGCCAATAATATCATCGCCAGTGCTATACGGTTACTTGAGCAAATTGATGCTAGCTATACCGCAGAACAAGCTGATAATCTTACCCGTAAATTGATTAATGCAATACGGTTGCGAGATCCAGGCAAATTTACCAGAACAGTCAGGAGAACAGATGCAGATTCATGAGATTACAAATGGTTCTAATATAAAAACACCCGAGTTAAACGAGGGTATGATGGATTCTATTAGCGGAGCATGGTCGCAAATGATGGGGGATGTACCTACGGCTGGACCCGGGTCCATGGCCAGCTTAAATTATGGTCAAAAAGCACAACGGCTCTCACAAAATAAAGCTGCTAAAGACGCTGCTGATAAAGGATTTTCGGCCTGGCAGGTGTATATAAATGGAATAGAGTCGCAAATTGCAGATCCAGCTAAGAAAACAGCCTGGGATAATCGTACAGATGGGCTATATGAAAAATATTTAATGGCATTTGTGCGACAGAATATGCTCCAGGGTAGATCTCTTTCAAAGCTTCTTAATAAGGATGACATTATTGATTTAGTTCATAAAATAAGCGGACCATTGAAACCTGTCCCTGTCCCTGTCCCTGAAGCCAGTGTCAATCCCAGATTAGTAGGTAGACCACAAGCTGTATCAAACTTAAAAGCTAATACAGCACGAGCAGCACAGGCACAACCAATACCAGCAGCAACACCAGCAGCAACACCAGCAGCAGCAACACCAGCAACACCAGCAGCAGCAACACCAGCAGCAGCAACACCAGCAGCAGCAACACCAGCAGCAGCAACACCAGCAGCAGC
>Ga0114962_10001998_pt1 | contig 17402 bp, 14 predicted proteins | sample C_130820_MF_Meta_FD_87017 | JGI IMG/M metagenome (GOLD analysis project Ga0114962, IMG submission 87017) | Freshwater microbial communities from Lake Croche, Canada to study carbon cycling - C_130820_MF_MetaG | ecosystem: Environmental > Aquatic > Freshwater > Lake | place: Lake Croche, Canada...
CTGGCTCCTATAGCCAGAAGGAGCGCCTCGAGGACATGGATGCCAACCACATCGAAGCCTCACTCTGCTTTCCCACCTTCCCTCGCTTCTGTGGCCAGACCTTCATGGAGGCCCAGGACAAGGAACTCGCGCTGCTCTGTGTTGAGGCCTACAACGACTGGATGGTTGACGAGTGGTGTGCTGGTTCGGGCGGACGCCTCATCCCCCTCATCATCATTCCGCTCTGGGATGCCCATCTGGCCGCCAAAGAAGTACGACGCAACGCCGAGCGTGGCGTGCACGCCGTGTGTTTCTCGGAGATCCCTCCCTACCTCGGCCTGCCAAGCGTGCACGACGCCGACAACTACTGGGACCCCTTCTTTGACGCCTGCAATGAGACCAACACGGTGATCAACATGCACATCGGTTCAAGCTCCAAAATGCCTTCTACCTCAGATGATGCTCCGGCGGCCGTGGGAAGTTCACTCACGCACACCAATGCGATGTTGTCAATGACTGACTGGCTCTTCTCCGGGGTCTTCGAGCGTTTTACGGATCTGAAGATCGCTTACTCCGAGGGTCAAATTGGTTGGATCCCCTACTCGCTGCGCCGCATGGATGCAGTCTGGGAAGACAACCGTGGATGGGGAGGCGTTGCCGACAAGGTTCCGAACCCACCATCGAGTTACTTTGCTGACCATGTCTTTGGTTGCTTCTTTGATGACCCCGAAGGCATGAAGAACCTCGCCGCCATTGGTGAAGACAATGTCACCTATGAGTCCGACTACCCCCACTCAGACTCCACCTGGCCAAACACCAGGCAGATCGCTGAAGAGCAAATGGCCCACCTCACCGAAGAGCAACGGTGGAAGATCGTGCGAGGAAATGCCATCAAGCTCTACAGTCTCGACTTCGATAACTAGTTCAAAGCTCTACTGATGGATCTTGCGTACACAGCGGGTGAAGAGCGTTTCCGTTCCGAACTTCGTGCTTGGCTGACTTCCGTGCTTCCCGGCCTGCCCGAGAAGCCTGCACATACTGACTGGCCTGGCCGTCGTTCCTATGACTGTCACTGGCAGAAGCTGCTCTTCGACCATGGCTATGCCGGCGTCGACTGGCCAGCGGTCGGTGGTGGCCGAGGCGCGAGTCCCATAGAACAACTCATCTTCAAAGAGGAATGCGAGCGCATCGGTGCCCCCTATGTGGGTGTGGGCTTTGTCGGCCTCCTCCACGCAGGGCCCACGGTGATCGCCGAAGGTAACGAAGCACAAAAGGCTCGTTTCCTTCCTCCCATCCTGAAGGGCGAAGAGGTCTGGTGCCAGGGCTTCAGCGAGCCCGGTTCGGGTTCAGACCTCGCCAGCCTGCGCACTAAGGCAGTGCGCGACGGTGAGGACTACGTCATCACGGGTTCAAAAATCTGGACTAGTCATGCCGAAGTTGCTGACTTCTGCGAACTCCTCGTGCGCACGGGCGACGAGGACAGCCGCCACCGGGGAATCTCCTGGTTGATCATGCCCATGGACCTGCCCGGCATCGAGATCCGACCCTTAAAGACCATTGGCGGCTCAACCGAATTCGCTGAACTCTTTCTCGATGAGGTCCGCGTGCCCATCGCTAACCGTGTCGGTGAAGAAAACGATGGCTGGCGAGTAACCATGACCACCCTCTCCTTTGAGCGCGGCACGGGATTTGTGGGTGAGCTACTCGAGTCCATGCGCCTCCTGCGAACCTTGGTTGATCTGGCTCGTAGGACCGGCGCTTGGGGAGATCCCGACATGCGTCGCCGACTGGGACTGCTCACCGCGCAATTCGATGCACTCTGGGCCCTTACCAAGCGCAATGTCTCCGAGGCAGCTCGTGATGGCGTCCCAGGGATTGGCGGCACGGTCTTCAAGCTCGCCTACTCCGAACAGGGTCAGTCGCTCACCGAGCTCGCCATGGATCTGCTCGACGTCGCCGGCCTCAGCCTCGAGCCCTTGAAGACCTCATCGGGCGAGGCACTGCACAATGACGAGCTCACTGAGGCTTGGATCAAGTCCATTTCGCTCACCATCGCCGCAGGCACCTCGCAGGTGCAGCGCAATATTCTCTCCGAGCGAGTTCTTGGCCTACCCAAAGAACCATCTGCAGGGAAGCGATAGTGGAATTCCTCCTCTCAGAAGATGAGATCGCCCTGCGCGACTCCATCCGCGCACAATTAGCCCAGACGCACTCCCTTGATCACCTGCGCGGTCTCGAGGGATCAGCTGCAGTGGCTGATGTGGCTGCGTGGGCCAGCCTCGAAGACACTGGCGTGCTTTCCTTGCTCGTGCCCGAAGACCGAGGTGGCGTTGGCCTCGGGCTCACGGCCGCCGTCGTGGTCTTTGAAGAACTCGGTCGTCGCCTGGTTCCTGGCCCCCTGATTGGCAGCACCTTGTTGGCCGGTACCAGCCTTGGGGCTAAGCGCATTGGCCTCGTCGAGTCCCCCGCTATCGGTGCCAGCCTTCCCACAGCGGTCGACTGTCCTGGTGATCTCGAGATCGTGGCCTTCCTCCCCCATCCTTCGGATCCCCACGGGCCCATCACTAGCGCTAGCCCCGCAGCGCTCAATCTCGAGATCGTTGAATCCCTCGACCCCCTCAACCCCCTTGGCTATTTCCATGGCGAGGTCAAGGATGCAGCCATGCTTGAGGATGCTCCGGCTGCAGATCTGCTCAGGCGCCAGGCTGCCCTACTTTCTGCCGCATATTCGGTAGGCATGGCTAGCGAAGTTCTCGAACTTGCTGTCGATTACGCCAAGGGCCGCGAACAGTTCGCGCGCCCCATTGGCAGCTTTCAGGCCATCAAGCACCTCCTCGCCGACTGTCTCACCAAGGCTGAGGCAGCACGCTGTGCAGTGCAGTTCGCTGCGGCCCTCCACGACCAAGAGGATGTTGCCGTCGCTGAAGCTGAAGTCATGGGCATGTCCACGGGTCAGATGCTCTGGCGTTTGAGCGCTGGAGCCAAACTGCTCGCCGACGAAGCCGCGATCGCCAACGCCCGCACGGCCGTGCAGGTCTATGGAGGCATGGGCTTCACCTGGGAGGTGCCCATACACCTCTACCTCAAGCGCGCAAGGGTGCTCGCCACCAGATTTGGCAATCGCAAGGCCATGGCCGAAACTGTCGCAGCGCTCTATTGAGCCTGGCGGAATCAGAAAAGAAAGCAGGGGGACTGATGACTATGAGTTACAGCGCACCAAAGCACGTCGTGTCGCGACTGAGTGATCAGGTCGTGTGGGGCATGCAGTTGCCCATCCAGAGTCAGTCCAGTCTCTACGTCCAGCCTTGGGAATTAACGGCATCCGTTGATGATCTTGCGGCCATCGCGGTGGCTGCGGACCAAGTGGGTTGCTACTACCTCGGGGTTTGTGACCACACCGCCATCCCCGGTCGTCTCGTCTCTGCGATGGGATCGACTTGGTATGACACCACGGCGACACTGGGCTGGTTGGCAGCTATTACCAAGCAGACGCATCTGCTTTCCCATGTACTGATCCTTGCTCAGCGTCACCCCCTTCGCGCCGCCAAGGAACTCTCCACCATCGATCACCTTTCGGGTGGTCGCCTGATCGTCGGCGTTGGTGCGGGTCACGTGCAAGAGGAATATGACCTCTTGAAGGGTGACTTTGCCGAACGCGGTCGCCACCTCGATGAAGCCATTTCGGCCCTTGCCGCCTGCTTTGAAGAAGAGGCACCGAGCTTGCCCGGCCCCGTCTTTCCCGCTTCCGACCTGCATCTGTCGCCACGTCCCGTGAGTTCACCTCGGCCACCCATTTGGGTGGGTGGATCGAGTGGCCCTGCCCTCAAACGCACAGCCCTCTTTGGTGACGGCTGGTTGCCTCAAGGCACCAAGCGTGCTGACCTTGCCGGCCAGATCGGATACATCCGAGAACTGCGGGCTGAGCATCGTGGCGGAGCGCCCCTAGACATCGGCACCATCGCCGAGCCCGTGCACACGCTCTCTGCTCCAGGGGCAAGTCCCAGCATCGATCCCAGCAAGTACTTCCTTATGGGCAGTGCCGAGGAGGTCGCTGAGAGCCTGCGTGAGCTTGTGGCTCTCGGGGTGAATCACCTACAGATCCCCTTTAGGGCCAGTTCGGTCGGGGATTACCTCGAGCAGATACAGCGTTTTGGGGAAGAAGTCTTCCCCTTGGTTCTAAGTTAAGAGTTCGTCTACAAGACGAAGAGGTCAGGAGACAAAAGATGGCTGAGCACGTAGAAGAGAATCTGTTAATTGGTGGCTCATGGGTCAAGGCCGGAGGCGGCACCTATGAAATCATCAACCCGGCGACCGAAGAGCTCGTAGGTCTTGCACCCAACGCCACGGCTGCTGACGCTCACGCCGCAGCTGCTGCGGCCAAGGCTGCGCTTCCTGCTTGGAGTGCCAAGAGTTTTGAGGAGCGCTCGGCGCTGCTCTCAAAGGCTGCTGCTGCACTGCGCGCAAAGGGCTCAGAGCTGGTCCCCCTCGTCATTGCCGAAACCGGTGCCACCTTGTCTGTGGGATCGCGCATGCAGGTACCTATCACCGCCGACCGTTTTGACCGTTACGCGCGCGACCCTCGCAATGTGCTCCAGACTCCCTTGCTCCCCCAGATTGCTCAGGGAACCGCTCTCGCTCCTGGCGGCGTTATCGGAGGCATGGTCAACCGCGTGCCCGTAGGCGTCGTGGCCTGCATTACCTCCTACAACTTTCCCCTCGTCAACATGGCGGGAAAGGTTGCGCCAGCCCTCGCGGCGGGCAACACCGTGGTCATTAAGCCTGCCCCTCAGGATCCGCTAGCCATCGTGGAGTTCTGTCGCATCCTCGATGAGGTCGGCTTTCCTCCCGGCGTCATCAATCTCGTTAATGGTTCGGGTGCCGAAGCTGCGGCCGCCCTCGTTGACTCTGAAGATGTCGACATGGTTTCTTTCACCGGCTCCACCCAAGTCGGCTGCTCTATTGCGTCAACTGGTGGCCGCACCATGAAGCGGCTGCTGCTTGAGCTTGGTGGAAAGGGTGCAGCCCTCGTCACCGAGGACGCCGATATGAAGGCGGCCATCACCTGCATCGCTTCCACCTGGGGTTTCCACTCCGGCCAGATTTGCACTGCACCCACCCGGGCGGTCATCCACCGCTCCATCTTTGACCAGATGGTGGAGATGCTTGCTGGTGCAGCCAAGCACTTGAAGGTGGGACCACCAACCGAGAAGGACACCGTAGTTGGACCACTGATCTCCGCAGCCCAGCGCGACCGTGTGATCGCCCACATCTCTACCGTGCCCGAAGACGGCGGTTCCATTGTGGTTGATGGTCGTGATGCTGGCATGGATAAGGGTTTCTACGTCGCCCCCACCTTGGTGACCGGTTCTAACCAGATGCGTGCAGCCAGAGAAGAGATCTTTGGACCTGTGGTCACCGCCATCCCCTATGACGACATTGAAGAGGGCATTGCCATTGCCAACGACACGCCCTTTGGCCTCTACGACTACGTCTTCTCTGCTGATGGTGGAAACGCCATGCGCATTGCCAAGCTGCTGCGCGCCGGCCATGTCGGTATTAATACTGCGCAACGCAACCACGATGCACCCTTCGGTGGGTTCAAGATGTCGGGAGTTGGTCGCGATGGCGGGGACTACGGTCTCCTCGCCTATTCAGAGATCCAGTCACTGATCTGGTCAGCCTAGGAACGACATGGAATTTCCTCACGAGCCCTTGCCCAAGCAGGGAATTCCCACTTCCGACGTTCTTGAACGCCTCGCCGCAGCAAAAGTTAACGACAAGGATTGGGCGGGGGGTCGCGTCTTCTCGCTCGTTTATGACGCGGGTCCAGAAATTCACGAACTCCACGGTGAGGCCCTCAAGCTCTACTCGGCAGAAAATGGGCTCAACGTCTTAGCCTTCCCCTCTATTGGGGTGCTTTCTCACGACCTCGTGAGGATTAGCGCGTCATTACTCGGAGCTGACGATCTAAGATCCCCCGAAGGCATCACCGGTCACCTCACCAGTGGTGGCACGGAGAGTCTGCTGTGGGCCATGAAAGTAGCCAGAGACGAGGGCTACGCCAGAGGCATCAAACGACCCAAGGTCATTGCCTCAACATCGACACATGCAACCCTCACTAAGGCCGTCGACCTCTTTGGCATTGATTTGCTTCGCGTTCCGGTCGATCCCATCAGTTTTAAGGCTGACCTTTCTGCCATGGCCGCCGCCATAGATGATGCGACCATCATGCTCGTGGGTTCTGCTCCTTCTTACCCCCAGGGAGTCATCGACGACATCAGTGGCTTAGGCCAACTCGCCCTTAAGCACGATCTGCTCTTGCATGTTGATGGCTGCCTCGGAGGCTGGCTCCTGCCCTTCCTCGAGCGCCTCGGCCATGTTGACACTCCTTGGAACTTCACCGTTCCTGGCGTTACTTCTATTTCCGCCGACCTTCATAAATACGGCTACAGCTCCAAGGGCGTCTCCGTTGTTCTCTATGCCAACGCTGACCTTGCCCGAAGGCAGCTCTTCTTGACTGATGACTGGCTGGGTGGCTTCTATGCCTCCACCACCATGGCTGGCACGAAACCTGCCGGTCCCATCGCCGCTGCTTGGGCAACCCTGATGCACCTCGGTGAAGCTGGTTATCTCGAACTCGCTGAACAAACCTGGGATGCCGCCCGTCGCCTCATTGATGGCGTCAAGGCCATCGAGGGACTTTGCCTCAGAGGTGAGCCCGACATGACTGTTGCGGCGATCGGCGCGCAGGACCCTTCGCAACTCGATGTCTTCGCCTTGGGTGATTACCTCGTCGAGCGCGGTTGGTATCTCGATCGCCAAGCCAATCCCGACAGTCTGCATGCAACCGTCCACGCAGGATCGGCCAAGAGTGTCGATGCCTTGCTCGTCGACCTCGCTGCTGGCGTCAAGGCCGTTGCCGGTCAGCAGGCAAAAGATCGCTCCACTACCTACGCCACCGGGGCGCACTGATGCCCAGTAGTCGCTTTGAGGAGATCGCCGACCAGGTTCGTAATTGGGGACGCTGGGGGGAAGAAGACGAGCGAGGCACGCTCAACTTCATTGATGATGCCGCACTGAGGCGAGGGCTGGCCTCCATTATTTCTGGTGAGAGTTTCCAACTCGGCCTCGGCCTCTCTGAGGCAGAAGGCGTGCAGGCTGGCTTCATTGAGGGCCGGGACAACCCCAGGCGCGAGATGATCAATGTCAATGTTCCTCTATCGCCAGACCCTGATTGGATCTGTTCCAATGAAGACAGCCTCACGATGGGCATACAAGCTTCAACCCACTGGGATGCCATTGCCCATGTGAGTTATCGGGGCAAGCTCTACAACGGCTTTCCAGCCAGCAGCGTCACTGAGGCCGGAGCCACACGTTGTGGCATAGACAAGGTGGGAAGTCTCGTGACCCGAGCCGTCCTGCTTGATGTAGCCCGCGCACTTGGCCTGGACTTCCTCGAGCCCGGATACGCCATTAGTCCCAGCGACTTAGACGCCGCACTCGCCTTAGCGCAGTGCCATGTGGAGCCAGGAGATCTCGTCCTTGTGCGCAGTGGACAGATGCACTACCTCCATCTTGATGATGAGCAGCCCAAAGACCTCGTGGCCTACACCTGGCCCACGCCCGGACTCAGCATCGAGACTGCCAAGTGGTTCCATGACCACCATGTTGCTGCCGTTGGCATTGACAGTCTGGTCCTCGAAGTGTTCCCCGGTGAGCGCGAAGAGGACTACCTTCCCGTGCATCTGCTCCACCTCGCCGAGATGGGCATGCTCCAGGGCCAGAACTTTTTGCTCGACCCGCTTGCGCGCGCCTGTTCCGCTGACGGGCGCTACTCCATGTTCATTGACGCGACGCCATTGAAACTTACCGGTGGACTTGGCTCACCGGTGAATCCCGTGGTGCTTCGCTAGAGCAAATCGGCAGGAATCACTTCACCCTGCCAAGCGCCCCGCATTGCACGCAGAACCCTCAGCACCACTTCTCGGTCTTCTGAAGAGAGCAGTGCAAGTGAAGGAGCCACTAAGCGATCCGTGAGGTCTTGAGCGCAGGACATAGCCTCGATCTCTGCATTGCCAACCTCAGGAACATCGTCATTACTCCAACCAAAGGTGGTGAACATATCGGGTCGAGCAATAAAGTGCGCCACCCTTGGCTCCAGGCCTGAGGCCACGATGGCGGTCAAGTGAGATCCGCCGCGAAGCTCGCGCAGGGTAACAACGAGTTGGTAGGCACGAGCTACTGGCTCTGCGGGAAGCGGGAGACTGGCGTAGGCCGCAAACAGTGGTGAAGATCCGAGCTCGTGGGCGATGATGACACGCTCGAGGGCCCCACAGAAGGCTTCAAGTTCATCAATGCCGGCGAAGTACTGCTGCGCAAAGGCATGGGCTGCAGCAAGGTGAGCCTGAGCGGCTGTTCGAGGGTCAACCTTTGCCTTCCCTTCCTTCCAGAGGAAGTCCACGATGGTGGGCTTGAAGTAGCCAAAGGCGCTACTGATCACCGATGATTCTGGGTCACCCATGACTCCCGCCCTACCGAGGGCGTAGAAGGTGAGGACGTCGAGACCAATGGCCTCTCCAGCTGCTGAGGTGATGGGGTCAAAATAAAAGGCAGCGCCGAGTTCTGAAGCCAGGGCTCCGCTCTCATCGATAAAGGCTTGAAGATCCATATTTCCAGCATAGGCCGAAAGCCCCAAAAAATTTCTATGGGCACTACCATTCAGCAGGTGGTTGAAGAACTCTCCGATGCCCTTACGTCCGCTCAGCAACAGCGACGCGAGCGGGTTATTGCCTCAGCAGTAGCACTGGCCCAGCACGGCGGCTACGACGCTGTGCAGATGCGCGATGTCTCCAATGATGCCGGGGTAGCCATGGGCACGGTCTATCGCTACTTTCGATCCAAAGATCACCTGCTCGCCGCCACCCTCGTCGAATGGGTTCGCGAACTCTACGAGGCCATGGGCCAGCGGCCACCCCAGGGTGAGAGCCCAGCCGAACGAGTAATCGCCGCCATAGATCGCGCACTGCGCGCCATGGACCGCGAGCCCCAGCTGGTGCGAGCCGTCTTTACCTCACTGTCATCCCCAGAGCCCGAGGCCGTGGCCTGCCAAAAAGAGATCTCCGAACTCATGAACCAGATCGTCCTTCGTGCAGCCGGAGCTAACGCCCCCAGCGATATCGCTGAGCGCTCTCGCATGATCGGCCACGTTTGGTACTCGGCACTGGCGGCTTGGATTAGCGGTTGGGCAGAAATGTCCTTCGTGGCTGACGAAGTAACCATCGCAACGCGCTTCCTGCTGCCTTAGATCTTCCATTCCAGCCGCGTAAAACTCGCGAGTGTGACTTCAGTCATGAGGCTTTCGCCTTCACCACTGGGCGTAGAGGACTGATCGTGGCCATCCACACTGAGGGTCTTCAGCGCTAGACCGATAATCCTCAGCTTGACGGAAGCGGGGAGCGGAAAATCACCCGTGGATATCCAGGTCAAGGCCTGCGTCCCGTGGTCGGTGCGCGCCAGCGTGAAGGTGGAGCGTCGCCAAGCGCCATAGCCATCGCCTGCATCATCAAACCAAAGACCATGAGCCTTGCCCTCTTGATCAGCAAGCACCGTAATGAGTGGCTCGAGAACCCGGTGATCGGCATGCAAAGCTGGCAGCTCGTCGCCACGCCAGGCATCGTCAGTGATCACGATGCTGCCCTCCGCCACAAAAATTGCCGGGCTACCCAGTGGCGTCGCAATTTCTTCAGCGCTGGCCAAGAGCGAGGGGCCAAAGTGATCAGCACTGGCGTGAGCCAGGCCCTGGGGCATCCATTGTCGCCAGCGTCCAGCAGGCAAGGTAACGGTCATCCTTGCGCTTTTTGCCTGCGTCACCGGTGCAACATAGATCTGGCTGCCCACCAGAAACCCTTCATCATCACCAGCCTGGGCCTTGGGTTCTTCATCGAGCCACCAACGAGGTCTGGACCAAGGGTGACCGAACTCCACTGCCTCATCGGCAACGGTGTAGAGGTAGGGCAGGAGGCGATAGCGAAAGGCTAGGAGGCCCGCCAGGAGTCCTTCGGCCTCAGCGCCAAAGGTCCAAGGCTCACGGCTCGGCACTCCCACCACCGAGTGAGTGCGAAAGAAGGGATGGAAACTAGCCATCTCGAACCACCGCAGGAAGAGCTCAGCATTGGGGCTTCCCGAGAATCCCCCGATATCAGAACCGGAGAAAGGTACTCCCGAAAGCCCGAGGCCGACCACGGTCGCAATTTGTTGACGGAGGCCGGCAAAACTCGACTCCACATCGGCCGTCCAGTTCCAGGCATAACGCTGCATCCCCGCCCAACCGGAACGAGAAACGATGAAAGGTCGTCGATCACGTCGCGCGGCCCGCAGGCCGTCGAATCCCGCTCTGTTCATGGCTAAGCCGTAGAGATTGTGTGCTTCGGCATGCTCGCCGCCTCGACCCTCAAGGTCAAAACGCAGGTCCCGGGGGAGCGTGCGATCGCCATTCAGGGTCAGTGAGGTCGGCTCATTCATGTCATGCCAAATCCCTGATACCCCCTCGTCAAGCAATTCGCGGTAGTGGCCCGCCCACCAGGCCCGGGTCCGAGGACGCGTGAAGTCAGGAAAGGCAGCACGGCCAGGCCAAACGGTGCCGTGGTAAACCTCGCCACCGGGCTTCGTCACAAAATGATCCTCTGAAAGGCCTTCGGCATAGAGCGGCCAGGCCTGATCCCGCTTCATCGCGGGATCCACGATGGTCACTATTCTCGCCCCCTGAGCAGAGAGTTCTTGGCTGAGTTGACTCATCGAGGGAAAGCGTTCCGCGTTGATCGTGAAGACGCGGTAGTCCTGCATGTAGTCAATGTCGCAGTGCAGCGCGGAGACCGGCAAGCTTCGACTGGCAAAACCTCCGGCCACGCGAGCTATGTCTGCTGCCGTCTTATATCCCCAACGACATTGGTGGAAGCCCAGAGCCCAGCGGGGGGGTCGTGGACTTCTGCCGGTGAGTCTGGCGTAACTGGTGAGGACTTCGGGAACGCTACCTATGGTCACGTAGAGGCGGATCTTGCCATCTTCAAAAGTCCAACTCGAAGCTTCGTCGCCGACGACAAATTCCGATTCAAAAGAGTTCTCTGCGAAGGTGAGTACCGAAGCATCAGGGTGCACGCCGAGCACCACGGGGATTGCGCAGTAGAGCGGGTTGTGCCCCACACCCCAGGCACCCCCCGGATCCCGATTAAACAGACGCACTGGAGCGCTCAGCGCGACCCCTTGGGCCTGCTCACCGAGGCCACAGACTTGTTCACCGTCACGTCTGAGGAGGCTGATGCGCTGGCGCTTGGCTTGTGAGCCAGGAGCTGAATATTGGGCGACCAATCGACCATCAAGTCGCCTCAGGGTGACTGATCCATCAGCATCTACCCTGACCTGCATAGCTGAACTTCTGATTTCAATAGCGCCGGCATCATGATCCCAACTAAAGGCTGGGCCAGACCAGGTCGCATCATCTGACCGCGCATAGGGCATGGGTTCAGCACCTTGAGACCAACTCATGCGCAGGAGTTCTGGGCTCAAGAAAGCAAGTTCAAGATTGCCTTCACCAAAAGCAATGATTAAGCCGTGACCTTCTTGATCACCCTCATGACCCAAGCTCGTGATCGCTCCCATCACGCCAGGAAGGATGAATGCGGCCCTCGAAGCCTTCGCTCGCTTCCACTTCGCTTCATGTCTGGCCATGGAAACTGAGTTCAAAGCAATCTGACCCATGGTCTTGAGTCCAAGATCAAAGATCTCCTGACGCACCAAGGAGACCTTGGACCACGCCCTCTCGAGTGCTCCACCGCGCTGAGTCATGGCCTGACCATACCCTGATGCCACCGCTAGAGCCCTGTTGAGGGCTAGCGTATTTCTTGCCCTCTTAGGCCAGGAAGGAAGCACCGTGGACTTTGAACCCTCACGCCTTGCTGCTGGCCTTCGTCCCCTGAATGTGGTGGAGGAAGCTCGACGACATCTTCCCCATGTGAAGGTCCCCGGGATGGTCGAAGACGAATTGCGTATTGATGGGCGCACCGTTCGCGTCATGCTCACGGACAACGCCTCAAGTAAGAGCGATCAAATCTGGGCCATCAACATCCACGGCTTTTTTGCCGGCGGCGCGATGTATGCCAGAGAATCTGCCCTCCTTGCTGAGCGCTTTGGCTGGAGAGTGGTCAATCCCAGTCTCCCGGGCTTTGGTGGTTCAGATCCCCTGCCCCTTACCCAGACCACCCTGCGCCATCTCACCGATGAGATCGAAACGATTATTAATCACTACAGCTCAGGCCCCGTCCTCCTGCTCGGTCATTCCATGGGTGGCCTGCTGGCCTTTAACTACGCCAAGCGACAGCCCGAGAAGATTCTTGGCATCATCTACCGCGATGGTGTGGCAACGCCGGCGTGGAAAGAAAGGCGGGGGCCGCTTTCCTTCTTGTTTGGCCGCGTGGCGCCCGAGACTGCAGCACTTGCAGACCTCGTTGCTGCGGTCGTGACCGACATCCCCGACCTCCTCGTTGGTCGCATGCTCTCGACGTTTCGTAGCGTAATTCCCGATGTCCGCTGGAACCTGCGCACGGCCTCAAGAACCTTGCCCATTGCCCAACTCCTCTTGGATACCAACTTGAGCGCCGAGGTGACCGAAGTGGTTGAGGCTGGGATCCCCATCCTCTGCGAATGGGGCTGCTTCGACCGTATTACGAATGCCGCCACGGCCGTGGAATTTGGAAAACTCGCTGGAGTCCCCATCCATTGGCTTCCCGGGGGACACTCATGGATGCTCGCCAGGCCTCGTGGTCAAGTCGATGTCTTGACTGAATTGGCTTGGGGCAAGGACTTCATCCAGACCGTAGATAAGCGCCGCCGCGAAATCGGTAACAGTCCAAGACTTCGCGCCGTCAGCTAGCCGCTTTCAATCACGCTCACTCGGCGGAAAGCGGGAGCGTCAGCACGAAACTCGCCCCCTGCTCGGATTCACCTAGCTGCAAGCTTCCGCCGTGCATACTCGCGATCTCTCTTGCGATGGGCAGACCCAGACCGGAACCACCCGTCGATCTCGACCGCGATGCGTCACCTCGCGCAAAGCGCTCAAAGAGTTCTTCGCGCATGCTTGGATCCACCCCATCGCCATCATCAGCAACGATGACGATTGCAGCGTTTCCCTGTTTTGTGCAGGAAAGCGTCACCGATTGGTGGGCATGGCGAGCAGCATTGTCGACGAGATTACGAATAGCTCGGCTGAGTAACTCACCATCCGCGGTGATACGTAGGCCTTCGATGGCGTGAGCATCAACCTTGAGTTTTCCTTCAGCGCGCAGGCGCTGCACTTCATCAAGCAGAATCTCATCGAGATCAACATCGCCGCGAGCATGGCGCAGGCCACCTTCATCACTCTTGGCTAAGAGCAGGAGGTCATCAACAAGATCACCCATACGAATACCTTCGCGCTCGACAATGGTCGCAAAGACGGGGAGCTCGGCGCGATCAGGATGGGCTTTTGCTACCTGACTTTGGGCCAAGATCGCCGCAATGGGACTACGGAGTTCATGGCTGGCGTCAGAGACGAACTGGCGTTGGCGCGTGATCGAATGATCGATACGGTCGAGCATGCCGTTCATCGTGAGTACGAGGCCCGCGATCTCATCTCCAGAAGGAAGTTCGGCAAGCCTGCGGTGAAGGTCGCTGGCTGAAATCTCCTCGAGCTCGGCGCGCACGGTCTCTACCGGCCGAAGCGCTCGACCACAAATGATGTAGGCGACCAGGCCCACTAAGAGCAGCAAAAAGGGATAGAGGAAAAGCAGACTGCTCCCAAAGAGACTCACCGAGCGATTCACTTGGCCCAAAAAGGCCACTCCATAGATGGTGATCTTTTGCCCATAGGCCACGGTGGAAAAGGCCACCGCAGGCTCACTGCCGTGATCTCCACGAATGGTCGAATGCAGGACGAGTTGACTCAAGCGGCCAGTGGCCGGCACAAGGGTGGAAACCGGTTGTTGGCTGCGCAGCTCAGATGAGCGCGCCAAGACTCTGCCCTCCCCGTCAACAATTTCCACGGCGACTTCAGGGCTACTGTCCACCCAGGTCGCGTTCACCGCCTGGAAGGTACTCGGCTGCAGCTTCTGCGCCGTACGGTGGACTTCACTAATCACCCTCAGCTGGACTTCACTTTGCAGGGCGCGATGCACCTGGGCCATCAGTGCCCAGCGCATGAAGGGAAAGGCAATTGCTACGGCGATCACCGCCGCCATAGCAACGCGCACCCGGACGGAGCTAAGCCAAGCCGGCATCGCCATAAGGCCTATCCCCCGGTCTGCTCAAGGCGATAGCCAATGCCGCGCACGGTCTCAATCGCATTACGCGAAAAAGGTCGATCAACCTTGCGCCGTAAGTAGCCAACGTAAACTTCGATGATGTTGGGATCACCTTCGAAGGATGAACCCCAGACCTTTTCCAACAGAACGGCTTTTGGCACGGCCTTTCCAGCGGCATCGAGCAGGACAGCGAGGAGGTCAAACTCTCGGGGTGTGAGGTCGATCTCCACCTCGCCCCTCCAGCAACGATGCGCCGCTCGATCAAGTCGCAGGTCTCCAACTTCAACTTTTTCGGCAAGTTGGGGGATTCCTCGACGCAGCAAGGCGCGGATCCTGGCTATGAGCACCTCGAAGTGAAAGGGCTTGCGCAGGAAATCATCTGCTCCTGTGTCAAGGCCTTCTGCTTCATCGAGCTCCCCGTCTTTTGCGGTCAGCATCAAGATTGGCGTCCAGATGCCGCGGCTCCGTAAGGCTGCGCAAACCTGATAGCCATTGCGACCGGGAAGCAGAATGTCGAGCACGATGAGGTCGAAGCCTTCCTTCGAGGCGATTTCAAGCCCCGTATCTCCGCGCCTCGCGATACTGACGGCAAAACCTTCAGCGCTGAGACCCGTGGTGAGCGCATCGGCAATGGCCTCTTCATCTTCAATGACGAGAATGCGCTGCATACTCATGGCTTTGCCTTCCGTCTAGGCGGAGATGTAGAGCTGACCATCTGAGCCAACGGCCAGTTTGTACTCCTTCAAACCAGTCACCGCTGGACCAACTTCAACAACACCACTCTTCGCATTGAACTGCGAACCGTGGCAAGGGCAGACCAAGAGATCGGCGGGCTTGGAATATGAAACCACGCAACCGGCATGTGGACAGAGTGCGTCAAAAGCCCTGAAGTCCCCAGCCGTGGGCTGAATCACAATGCCAGTTTGCTGGGACAGCGGGTTAGAGAAGGTTGCCGCACCGCCCACCTTGACCGACGTTGAAGGTCCGATCGCATGACCCAGAGATGTCTTGGTCGTGGTCGAAGTGCCACCCGACGTGGTTGGGGTCTGGGGGGTTGTCGTCGAGCCAGGACGCAGTTGCGAAGTGCCGCCTCCAACGGGGCCCTTCACTCCGCCCACAGCGCGTCCAAGACCCGCCGCGGCACCCGCTGAAATAACCACGGCCACGGCCGTTGCGCCAGCAGCCATGCCGCCAGTAACGGCAGTGCGGCGGTCAATCTCGTCCACTGCACGACGCGCGAGCATTGGGGCACGAGAGCCCACCAAAACGGGACAAGACGATGGGGAGCAGGCGGCGTTGGCCTGCGCGCTGCATCGTCCCTGCACAAAGTTGCCACAGTGTTCTTGGACACTGCCGAATTCAATCGGCACGATGGTGGGATCTCCAGCGTCCTTATTGCGGCGCACGCGAGCCGCAATCGCACTATCGAGTGAAAGCACGCCAGCCCCAGCTATAGCCAGAGGGACAAAGGCGAAGGCAAAGACAATGTCTGATCCCGTGTAATAGGGATGCTGGTGAAAGCTCACGGAGAGAAACAGGGAGAGCGAGATGACCGAACCAGCAATGGCGGCGACGCGCGTCCAGAGCCCAAACAGAATTCCGAGGCCAACAGCAAGCTCGCCAAGCGCCATCAAGATGCCGACTGCAGTGGCCTTTTCAATGAGATGACCGAGGAGGAAACTCAAAGGGGAATTCCTGTCGGCGGCAATCAGCTGCGCGTTGATGGAATCGGGGCTGGCTGAGTTGAAGAAGTTTGGATTAGCGAACTTCTGCAAGCCGGCAAAGACGAAGGTGAAGCCGAGGAAGGCGCGGAGCGGAAGGAGTGCCCAGCCCGCGCCGGCATAGGCACGAGGGGGCAGTGTCGCCCAGGAAGGCCGCAGAGAAGCGTCAGCCTTTGCGGGGCCGCTCGTGGATCGAGATGAATGAGAAAGGTTTGATCGTTTTGCCATAGGCACCATTCTGCCCGAAAGTCACCTGAGAGCGGGCTGTGAACCTGAAACCTGTCCCCTAGGGCCAAGGACCTGCGACAATGGCTAGCGTGCTTAGCCATCTCTTTGATGCCATTCAGAACCTGCCGCCCCTAGCTGTCTACCTCGTGGTGGGCGCTCTGGTCTTTTCCGAAGCTGCCATATTTATCGGCTTCCTCTTCCCCGGAGAAACGGCCGTCATCATCGGAGGCGTGTCGGCGTCAGACGGCCACGTAAATATTGTTGCCCTTTGCACAGTTGTAGTCATCTGTGCAATTGCAGGAGACACCGTTGGCTACTGGGTTGGCAAGACCCACGGCGATCGCCTCTTAGAAATGAAAATCCTGCGCCACCGACGCGCTGGCCTTGATCGCGGTCTTGGGCTACTGCGCACCCGCGGTGCGGTGGCTGTCTTTCTCGGTCGCTTCACCGCCTTCCTGCGTGCTGTCGTTCCTGGCTTGGCGGGTATGAGCGGTCTTCACTACCCCACCTTCTTGGCGGCCAATGCTCTCGGGGGAGTGGTTTGGGGTATTGGCTTTACCTTGCTTGGCTACTTCGTCGGCCATGCGTATAAGACTGTCGAGCAATACGCCGGTTGGGCTTCCTATGCCATTCTCGCCTTTGTCATCACCGCAGCGGTGACCCTGCACATTCGCTCAAAGCGCCGCGAAAAAACTGAGGAGGCAATCTACGAAGCCACCCATGCGGCTGGAGAGCCCAAGCTGTAGACCTAGGGCAGTGCAAGCACCGAACGGTCGTCGGCCCTGAGCCCCTGAATAATCCTGCGATAAGCAGCTGCAGAATCATCACCAGCTGCGTCCGTAGTGAGCAGCTGCACAGGCTCTCCTGATCGTGGTCTATCCATACCAAAGAGCCCAAAGCGGGGAGCGAAGCTCCCCCACTCATAGTTGTCCACCAGACTCCAATGGAGATAGCCAGCGACATTGACCCCTGCGTCCATGGCCGCGAGCATGGCGCTGAATTGTTGAGCCAAAAAGACCGGCCGGCGAAGACCATCGACTCTGGTCTGAGGCTTCCCGCGCTCGCGCCTTGTTGCCATGCCGTGTTCCATAAAGACCACTGGCAGATCAGGGTAGAGGCCGTGGAGTTGCTGCAAGCTCAGGGA
>Ga0114962_10001999_pt1 | contig 17400 bp, 10 predicted proteins | sample C_130820_MF_Meta_FD_87017 | JGI IMG/M metagenome (GOLD analysis project Ga0114962, IMG submission 87017) | Freshwater microbial communities from Lake Croche, Canada to study carbon cycling - C_130820_MF_MetaG | ecosystem: Environmental > Aquatic > Freshwater > Lake | place: Lake Croche, Canada...
GGATCAAAAATATCTGATCAAGGGTGTCTATGAAAAACTGGGCGAGGATAAGATCCGCATCACAGAATTGCCTGTTGGGACTTGGACAATGCCGTACACTACATTCGTGGAAACCTTGATGGATGGGAACACAGATAAAAACGGAAAACGCGTCCCCCCTTCGATCCGAGATTTCACATCCGTATCTACCGAGGTGGCTGTTGATTTTACAGTTGTATTTCCGAGAGACGGTTTACAAGAATTGGAGAAAATGGTCGACGCTATTGGATGCAATGGTGTCGAGAAACTGTTGAAGTTGACAACGACCGTCAGCAATACAAATATGCACATGTTCAACACTAAATTCAAGCTGCATAAATATGCCACTGTTGAAGAAATCATCGATGAGTACTACGAAACTCGACACGAGATGTATCAAAAGAGAAAGAGGTTCTTGATTGACGCCATTCAACATAAACTCGTCAAGTTGACAAATCGTGCTAGGTATATTCAAGATACTCTTTCGGGCGCGATTGATTTACGGCGCAAGTCTAGTCAACACGTAACAGAAATGTTGACGTCGATGAATTTCACCAAGATTGAAGGCGATTTCAAGTATTTAGTGAAAATGCCGATGGATTCCGTGACTGAGGAAAACGTTAGAGAAATCATGAACGAGAAGGATCGTACCGAAGAAGAGCTGCGCGTTTTGAATGCAACAACTGTTGAGAAAATGTGGTTCGATGAATTGGATGTGTTGGAGAAAGGGTACGATAAGTACAAGGTCGAGAGAGAGAAGATACAAGCGGCGTCGGCGGATACGGATACTAAGAAGAAAAGAGCGATTGTCAAGAAGAAGTAGAGTAGCTGTAGCGTTTGTGTAAAAAATTGAAATATTGATGTGTAAATATTTTTTTATACATCAATACAAATAACATAATGGAATTCGGCAACACATATATCATGACAACTGTGGAAAAACACATTCAGAATGTCAATAATGGATTTTACGAAAAGAAAAAGACAACGAACAGAGAACTGACGAAACGAGAAAAAGTGGCTCAACAACAACGTAAAAAACGCGAAGAGTTAAGTAAAAGCATAAAGGCGGCGGCAGCGGTGGCGACACCCACATCACCATCCACACCATCCCCACAACCATCCCCACAATTTTCATACCAAGCCGGTGAATTTTGTATCGGCAGCAACACCTACTCCACCACTCTGAATTACGCCAAACTAAATGCCATGAAAAAACACGACAGGAAAATTTTCCTAGATACTTTAGGTATAACCGGAAAAGAGAGAATGAATTTGGTCAACAAGTTGTGGAGAATGCGCAAGCCAAAAAAAACGGCTAAAAATAATTCTTTAGTTCCAGCTGTTTATACTGACGATCATGATGTTTAGGAATAGCAAGTGGCATAGCAATCGTACTTTGGTCTTCGCAATATTTCAAATATCCAACAGCTTCTCTATACACGGTTGGAACAGCGTAGTCGAGAACCAGTTTATTCAGTTTTTCAATTTGTCCTGTTATATCATTCAAGTAATTTTCAACATATTGTAAATAAATACTTCGCATGATAACTTTCAAAGTGTCCACATTTTGAGGAGCTATAACATATTTTTTATCGGACATTTCGTATACACCGGCACGAATACCGTTTTGCAGGATCTGTACGTTCTCTGCGGAAAAATAGGCCTTCGATAACAGATTGTCTTCATATATTCCGGTGACGGCTTCGCGATACTCGGTGGCCTTATTCTTAACAGCAATTTTCTCTTGCATTTTGAAAACAATGTTGGGGTCCTGAGGTTCTAGTAAATTAATTCTGCCATTTTGGGGTTGAGAACTATTTAGAATATTATTCTGGGTTTCTCCATACGAAGACCATTTATTATTATTATTACCAAAAACAATTGAATTTGAAGTAAATGACGACGACGACATATATTATTTCTGTAGAATTTATTTCTGACTAAACGGAGATTTAAGAGAAAAATATGTTCGGTAATATTATAGATAATGAATTTCGGATTTTATAACATTGTTCTAATTACAGCTGTCGTTATACTTATATTGACATTAACATATATTGGTGTTCGCATGATGTATAAAAAAGATACTGCGACGTTTCCGCCAGTTGTAGCAGGTTGTCCTGATTACTGGATACAAAATGCGGACCAATCGTGTCAAATACCAAATGGTGGTCCCATGGGTCATAAAAATGTACCAAATAGTCCTATAACCCGCGATACTACCAGAATACCGGGTTTGTACCAAGACAATAATGGAAATCTATCTATCGATTTCAATGACCCTAATTGGGGTATAATGCCAGGAAAGAGTACTACATGTGCTAAACAAGACTGGGCTAACCAATACGGTATAGTTTGGGACGGTGTTACGAATTACAACAAATCATGTTAGATACTTGACAACTCTCGGCTTCTCTCCAGTGTTATAGTCTACTTTAGACAATAAAACCGGGTACGTAAACAGCGTAAACGTTTGTTGCTCTTCGTCGATGTTCATTTCCATCACTTCGTACTTTAATGATCGTATAGCATCAACGATAGGTGTTATTTCTTTTACATTGGTTTCGACCGCTAGTTTCAGAAAATCCGTATTTTGCGTTTTACGGTATTCTTGAAGAAACCCTCTGCTCTTTTCAATGAGCCGAAATATTTCTGCGTTTTTTTCCGTTATTAAATCCATCTTCTCCTGGTTTTTGTATAAAGAATTATATTCATCCAGTACTTCTTTATATACTACATTGTCGCCATTGTAGGCATTCAGCCCCTTTTTAAACAGTTCGACAGTTTGCGTTTCGTTTATATAGCTAAAAAGAGTATCTAATTTCTGTTGAATAATGTTCTCCTTTAGGTATTCTATATCTTCCTTGTATAAATCCAAAGTCTCTTTGATATTTGTGATGAACCCCTTGTATATATCAATGTTGAGAATACATGGTTTTATTTTATCTCCGCATATAGCTGCCAATTTTTGTTTAGTAACCGAAAAAATGGTTCCTACCGGTCGTTTACAGTGAATACATGGGATCGGTTTCATAGCTAAACATTTCTTTTTAGCGATTTGCTTGTTCTCTTCCTTTTCGTATATTTGATGTTTTGCATGTTTTACTTTTGTTTCGTATTCGTTTTTTATTTTGAAGTAGTGGTTAATCGCTTCTTCGTAATTCTTGGTCCGTCGGTTAGATGGTTCCGGCTCGGGGTCGACTTCAGGGATTTCTTCGGCGGCGACGGCAGGTTCTCTAGATTGTTCATCTTGTTCATCCATAGTATAATCTCAACACATATTTTCTTTTTGTTCACTTTCACCCTGGCTGTACTTTCATGAATGGTAAATTCGTGATTTGCGAATGTTTTTGGTTTTCTTCTTTGAAATAGCGGATTTTAGACAAGACATACTGTTGATCTTTCCACAGTTTCGCATTTTTTTCTTCGTCCGAGAGTTTCGACTTGTTGCATTGATAAAGAATGTAACCAGTTATTCCTAAAAAGGAAATTAAAACAAGACTGTTGAGAACATAATAGTAAAAGGAGGTTCTTGTTTTATGACATTGTTGTAAAATACTAAAAATATAATTTTTTGTAGTATTTTCAATTAGATGTGACGCTTCCATCTATGCATTGTAAAAATACTTTTATCTGTAAATGTTTACATGAAAACTAAAAGTAAAATAGGTAGGATGATATAACTAAATAGGAAAATATCGCTAAAACGATGGATATAATCCAGATCGGCAAAACCGTTTTGTTTTTATACCCTACACCAAATTCTCGAAATCCGCCGTCCGGCGTGTACATAAAAGACGGTTTTATTGAATGGACTATAAAAAACAACAGTAAAAATAGGGAAATGGAGAACGATAATTTATAATTTCGGATTACACCTTTCAACGAAGAAGCCATGTTACAATATACGAATAAAAATTATTCATAGAAATCTTCTTCGTCTCTATCTTCTTCGTAGAAAACGCCGTCGGTAAAACCGTCACCATTTCCTAAATCTTCTAGTCCGTAAATCGCTCGACTTTCTTCTTCCGCTGCGTTTTGTTCGTTCGTTTTGTCTAAATAATCAAAATCATGAATTTCGTTGATCGATGCGGAAACTTCGTCGTCGTAAATTCCCGGATCCGCCAGCATTTCCAGGCGTTCCCTGTCATACGTATCTTTATCGTATTGTATTAAACCTTTCTGTTGTCCTACGTTCCATCGTCCTATACGATAATTCTTCAACATGTTCTCTACTGCGCGTTCTTCATTTTCCATGTTCTTGAAACGTGTGATAATTCCCTGTTTTTCTCGGTTTTTACTTCGTGTTACTTTTTCTTTAATGTCTTTGTAGGACATATTGACCGTGTTTTTATTGTCGATTTCCGTTTCTAAAAATGCGATGAGTAGAGAAGCAACCTTCTCTTTCAGTTCCTGTTTATTGCCGATATTAATTTGCACCTCTTGAAAACTTTCGTCTAGATCTGCGGTATCGTCATCGGCTACTAAAACCGAAGTGACTTCATTCGAAGCATTTTTGCGTTCCGAAATAGTATCGCGATTAATTTTTCGTACCTGTTGAATATTTGTTCTCAACAGTTCGCTATCGTCACTGGAAACTACATATTCGTAGAGACACGATAGAAAACAGTATTTGTGTAACAGATAAACGGTGTCCTTGTCAAACATCGAATAAAATGTAGCCATTTCGTCTGCACCGGCGCCAACCGGTTTTATGATTTCGGTATATATAGGTATACTTTTGACGAAAACGTGGATATCAAGAAGACAAACATTTACGTGTTGAAATAACTGGACCAGTGTATCGTCGTTCTGGAACGGTTCTATTCTCGAATAATACTTCTCAATAAACGCTTCTATATCCCCCGCATGTTGATTGGAAATCTTCCAGTGTTTAGGAACATTGTCGTAGTATTTATCTTCGCTCAATAGGAAGGTGGGATACACTTTTGTCATGGAATAGATGGCGTTCTCCACAAATTTAGCAACAGCATACATTTCTTCGTCATAGGACAGTTCTCTATTGCGGCCGATTTTCCATTCTGTCAAATTCCACAGGAAATCCTCGATCTTGTTCATTTGACGATCGGATAAAGCCGCGTGTTGTTCTAGAAAGTCGATGATGACGTCGTACATTTTCTTATTCGTTTTGGTCAAATAACTCTTTAATTTCAACAGGTTATCACTCTCTTTCATCATCATCGTTTTCTCCCGGTAATCATCGATTACGGCGTGTAGTTTCCTACGAAGAGGATCCTCGAAAACAATGGAATTGCAATTATCCAGGTAATCCAGTATTTCTTTGAACCCTTCAATTTCGCTAAATGCTTCCCGGTTCTCAACATGGACAATATTTTTCCCATAAACTATTCTCAAAATCTGATGTAGAGTTTCAACACCAAACTGTTTCCCGTTTCGCTTAAAGAGTTCGATTTTCTCTTGGATAGACATGTCCTTCTTGTAATTGGGCAATTTTTCTGTTAAAATACCCTGGAAATCAAGGGGGATCGGTTTCTCGTTGTCTAGATTACAGTAACGTATAACCATCTCGTAAATGTTCTCTTCGAGTTGTCCCGAAGGTGTCGCCGGATAAATAATTCCGGTGAATGTGGGATCGTATAAGAGCGAAGCTGTGGATATTGTCTTGACGTCATTCAACAGAACCGCAATCTTCTTAGCGATGAAAGTATACTGTTGAATTTGTCCTTCGCTGTTTTCGTCGAAATATCGGTAGGGGTTCGTCAGGTTGGTTTCATTGCAACAGGCGTTCTCTAGAAACGGTATGTTCGTCATGGTTTTCAAAACCAGGTTTTTCGTTTTCACTATTTTGTTGACGACTTCGATGATACCGTAACTGTACTTTATTAATTTACTTTTGAGAACTTCGATAGATGAGAACTGGTCCTTGTGTCCTTTTCGCATGACGTCTATAAGATCGCTCTGAAAATCGCTGCTTATATTCGTCAACGATTTGCTGACTTCAAAGGAAACAATGGGCGGCATAAATCGCAGCCATTTTTCGATACTGTGTTCTTCTACACTTATATTTTCGGGGTTCAAGAGAACATATTCTTGTTTTTTAGTGTAAAGTTCTGTGATGTCGCTTCTTTTCATAATGTATTCTTCAATGATTTTCTTGAGACGACTGACCAAAGTCTCGACTTTGACGGATTTAATGGCTTCCCAGGTTTCTACAGATTTGTCGGCGGTTTTGCTCAACACACACGCAATATATTTCAGACCTGTCATATCTTCCACGCCTCCGTCGAAAGGGTATCCACTGAACGAACGCACACAACCCGGGAACGTTTTCTTCGTCCGGAAAGACGGGATCGCGGTCTGTATAGAAACGAGAACCACCACACCTATTATATAAATTACGGTTTCGTTTTTATACGTCGCATACGGTTTCATTTGAACCCCCTTTTCCTTCTCGGTTTTCGCCGCGCGTTTTTCGTAGACTTCCTTCTTGATAATATTTTTGTTTATCAGTTCTCCGGAGACGCGCATAACGAAATCGTAGATGCCTTCGATCGGTATATCAATGTGCTCGCATATTTTCGAGAAAACGTTGTAGATCATCTGGTTCGTCTCGTTTTCAAAGACGGGCTGTTCTTTTTTACCGATTGCTTCCATAATGACCGTTCCCAAATCTTGTTCGATGATATCGTGGGTAGTGATACGGAACCCGCTTTCGTCAAATCCTTCTTCCGTATCGAATTCCAGTTTACGAAGGATGTATCCGCTGTGTTTGTCGACGATGGCGTCGCCGTCATCACTGATAACACCAACCGAATTACAGACTTCGTCCAATTTGCGCGAGTAGTCTCCGCCACCGACAAAAACGTCGGCCAATTCATAGAGAGAAAAGGGGAAGAGTTTGGTGTTGCTTTCTTTACAGTACAGCCAATTCGGGCTCTCGTTCATTTCGGCGACCATTGGTTCTCTACAAAATCCCTCTACGAAACGAGATATATCTCCCTGTTTCTTTGAGAAATCGTCTTGGCCTAGTATGAGATCGCGTAGATGCAAATACGGAGACAGAATTAGGTCGTCGGTGTTTTTGGCGTAACCGCCGATTTCGTACGCCAAATTGTTCGCTTTATACAGTTGAATTTCTCGAAGAACCTGCAATTTACTCAACATTCGCAATCGGTATTCCATGTTTTTCTCCAGTTTTTTCTCCAATTCCTCGACATTGATTTCGTAGCGTTTGTCGAATTCGTCCATCATTTTTCTGTTGTAGATATCGCGCATTCTGGAGGCCGCGTCGTCGTCGGTTTCGCATACGGAGTTTTTCGCGTTTTTATAACACGATTTGCCGATATTACAAAAGAGAGTATTGTTGTCTATAAAGGCTTCTTCCTGGATGGTCGGATCGATGACCCAGTTGTCTCTGATGCGTCGATAATAGAGGATTTTTTTGCGAACATCCGCTTCTATTTCAATCTGGGCTTTCTCCTGGTCAGAAAGCATGGTTTCATCCGCCCCGACGCCTTTAGCCAACGTGGGACGTATTTCCACGACCGCGTACTCGCCCTCGGATACGCGTTTCTTTTTCGCGATGATGGTAGATGCCAATTGCGGAGCCAATTCCCGAGGACACTCGTGTTTATGTATGAGATTTTCTGTTAAAAACTCGACGAAAATCTCCGGAGACAAATTCTTCTGTTCCTTCTCGTATTTCTTAATGATACTGTAAGGCGTATCGTCGAACTCTTCGTCGTAATATACTTCGTCCGTGTTATTATCCTTCTGCAATTCGCCGATTGAAGTATACTTTTTCGTCAAGAACCGTTGAGAACAATCAACAGCTTTTATTCTTTCTAGATCGGTCATGTCAGTGATGTTAGGTTTCGCATGTAAAACGTCCATGAAATGGTTAGGTGTCATTAAAGATATAAGTAAAGAAGTAATCATGTTCATGTATAAGACGCCATTATCGTATTCGAGAACTTTCATAATCGTTTCTTCTCCAGACGACGTGTTCATGTTTTTGTTCCCTGTTCCCAAAGCGTAGGATTGAAAGAAGTGTTCAATAAATTCCTTGTTCTCGGAAAGTACTCTCAACACCGGGTTCTGTTTTTGGCCGGTCACGTTATATTTCGCGTGTTTCAACAGATAAAAATCGGCCATTTTCTCGCTGTAATTCTTCTTCAGTTCTTTGATGTATTCTTTAACAATATACCTGATTTCAGTGTATTGTTTATAAGTAACGCTGTCGGAGTAGATCATAAAGGGTTCCAATCTTTGAACCACGTCGAAAAACGACATTTTATATTTCAGATGTTTTCGGAATGCGCGGATAATATTGCGCGTGTTTGGAACAATCGTATTTAGGAACTTTTCGTATTGAATAACATCCATGTTCTCTGGATTAATCGAAAAATCTTTTATTCCGCGTAAAAAATCGGCCGTTTCAGTGTTACCATCGTCGCGTGTCAAGTCGTCGATGACTTCGTGAGTGATGTCGGTGTTTTTGCGAAACAATCGAGACAACATAAAATAATTATGGTGTAGATTGGATCGGTCGAGAACATTGGTACTCGGTAAATCGATGGCCGAAAAACGGACAACCGGCTCTGGAAGCATGAGAATAGACTTGACACACATTTGATCATTGGGACCATCTTTCTCCACATTATACAATATTTTCTGTGTTTTGAGAACCTGTTTCACCGTATGAGTAGAAGCCAAATTGTAGCGCTGTATGACGTATTGACGCACGGAGACACCAGCGGCAGTGTATACTGTACTCGACAGGGTTTCGAGGTTATCAACAATAGTATCGATATTATCCCCCACTTCCAAATTCGTCAAACACGACGAATTATTTGACTGTAGAGATTGCGTTTCAAACGGTTTCAACCATTCACCAACCCGACGTGTTGAAGTGTGGTCAGCGCGTTCTAGCTCTTTAAGAACCTCGACGTACTTTTCGACTAAAATATCTTCCGGCGTGTTTTCGGGGATATGTGAAATATTGCCACTGTCGAAATTTATCTTTTTGCGGTTAGAAACAACCGGGACAATCCAGAGGAGTTTCTTATTGAAATTCTGTAGAAAATCAACGAGAGGTTTATGGAAGGGTCCAACCGTTTTCACATCATATATGTTTTCATTGCTGTCGAATTTAGAAAAGAGCTTGCGCAGTTCTTTGAACCGATGTATGAGAACATGGATGTTGTCCATCACGCGTTTTGTGCGTTGACTGTTGGGAATGGTAGATAACAGCTCCTCCATGAAATCGGTGGTTTGGGTTTCAACACTATATCTCTTCTCTTCTTCCGGAACCTCCACCAATTGGGTGACTTCCGCCAATCTTTCGCCGAAAACAATCGAGTTCGCGTCTAGATAGAGTTCCTGTAGAGTATTTCGAATGTTCTCGTCGGGAACGGCTTGTTCCGGGATCCGAATAATGCTTTCTCCTACATCCGTGTATTCGATAGAAGCTTGGTCTTCGGAAGAGAAATCGGGTTGGTCTTCTTCTTGCTGTCCTTTGAGAGCGGAAAGAGAAGTGGTAACCGACGCCGGTTTTTCGCGTAGGACGATGTTCTCGATGGGAAGGTTTTCAGGAATACCTTTGTATGCGAAATCGATGTAAATGGTTCTCAGGTCGGGAAAAGTGGTGATTTCGATCATATCTTCTTCTAAATTCGTAATTTCGCCGGTGATAATAGCCGGGATCTCTCCTCCAAAATGAATGTCCACCCAGGTTTTTACGGAAAGGTTGTTTTGTCTGGCGTATCCCTTTTCGTCGTTTCTATCCAACAGGGCAATTCGGGTAATTGTCTCGTCGGTAAATCTGCCGTCTTCGGTGATATTAAGCTGATAGAATTTCATGGTTGCCACGTTGATGAGCTTTATTTTCGTTTCGTCGATATAAGTTATGATGGCGGTTACTTCGTGAATATCGGGATTAGAAGGTGCGTAAATTTCGATGATATCTCCTAACTGTAGTGCGATACTGCCGTCGTCGTCCTCCTCCGGTTCTCCGGCGACGTAAATCGGTCTGGGTTCAAGTTCTCCAATGATATTTTCTTTCTGTGAAGGTTGGAGTTCTCGATCTGTATAATCCGGATCTGGATTTTGTGTGTCAATATCAATATCATCGGAAATAATATCATCTGGATCTATTTCGGTATTCATACTATATAGTTTAGATACATATTTTTTGATTTGATTTACTGTGTATAGATAAAATGTAATATGTAAAAGTAAAATAAAGGGTTGCCGGGTTTAATATGTAAAATGAGAAAACTATTGGATATAAATATTTGTTCTAAAGAAAACGTGAACCGAAAAGTATACTACAGCAATGATCGATTGTATTATATTATAAATTACGACAAAAGAATGATTTGTTATGACGATTATACTGTTGGGTTATACCGATCAGTCATATTTTCCTTTCTAAATAAGAATGTTCTCTCCTTTTCTCCTCCAAAATCTTTGGCAAATCGATATTTCATCGAGAAAAACCCGGAAATAAATGACACGGTAATAATCAATGAATATATAGAAGGTATTATGATCAATTTGTTTTACGATAAGGAAATCGGGAAATGGGATATTGCAACACGCGACAATGTCGGCGGAAATTATTGCGTCGGAGGCGAGAGAAAAAAAACGGTGTATTCTCTTTTCATGCAAGCGTGCAGAGCCGACATAACACATGACCTGAATAGTCTCGTGATAATTGGATTGTTGCCGCGAGAAATGTCATATACTTTCGTTATGAAAAAAGGGTTGTTTCCACAGTTATATTTGGTTTCCGTGTATATTATTTATAAAAACGAAGTGCAATATGTGTCGCCAACCGAGTACGAAACGTGGAATGTTTTCAGCGATGTCATTTTTTTCCCGAAACGATTGACCACCATAAAAGACTACGACGAGTTGTATCAATACGTGAATTGTATTCATAATTCTGTGGATGATTTCCCCGCTGGATATATGGTTCATAACACGGTTACCGGCGAAAAAACGAAATTTAGTACTTATGTTCATTATTTATACCAAAAAACTAAAAAGGCGGAGCCGAATTTACAGTATCAATATTTCTGTTTTCGTAGAATATGTGGGGGCAATAGTTGGTTACTGGAAATCCCGAGAAACCGAAAAGCCTTCCGTAAAATACACGATGCGTTCGAAGAGTTTGTTCTCAACGTTCATATTTCATATATGGAAAAATACATATATAAAACGCTATCGAAAATGCCGGAAAAGTATGAAATACATGTCCGCAGAATACATCATAATCTCTATTTACCGTCATTGAACCGAGGTGCGACGAAAATAAAAGTTACGAAAGATGTAGTGAGAAATTACTTTGATAAAATGGAACCGAGAGAACTATTGTTTATCGTGAATTCAGACCGAAGAATATATCATTGACAACTTTGTCAGATTTTGGATGAATTTCATGGAATGCTCCTTGTTCGTGTCGTTCATGTTGCGGATAGGTTCTCTCAACTTATCTACAATCTTCATGATTTCATCGGAGTTCGCCAATCGAGAAACTTCGCTGTTGTAATCCTTTTCGAGGAAGAAGTCGATATTTCCTTGCTCAATCACATCTTTATACGGTAAGTACACCATGGAATACCAGACCTTTATAATAATTGTTGGGTTTGCTCGTTTAATTGTTTCTAAAGACTGTTTCCCGACTTTTAATTCTTCGTTATCGGAGATGACAGAAATGATGTCGTCGACGAAATCGAAAAAATGATTGTTGAACGCCTTCAAGATTGTACTTTTATCCGTCATAGTAAGAATAATTCAACGAATATATTTATACCCTTTTTATAAAAATATATATGTTATTTCTTCGACAGCCAGCTAAATATGCCCCAACGGCTGTTGACGCGGAAGAATATTATTGATTTCGTCCATCCGTTTTTGCTGTAATTTATCAACAGTCATTTCTTCATTCACCTTATCGGGACGATAATTATCGGCGGGGGTGTTGATGAAAAGCGGATCGTCTTCAACAGAAACGTAATTGTAAAGTTCTCGATTTTTACTGTTACTTTTCGCACTTAAATCGTCAGGCGATAAATTGTACATGGTATATTTCTCAGATGTGATATTTGCCATCGACGTGGAATTGCCTAAATGAAACGCCATGGGTTCTCCGTTGAATTTCGTGGCCTTGTTATTTTTTGTGACAATATCTCTGTGGAAATATTGTACGATTTCGTCGCCGTAAATAAACTGGAATTTCTGGTTGACCAGAAGAAGAGCGGGAACGTTGTATAAATTCGGCGGCATCAAAACTTTGTTCCCGTTCTCTAAATGAATAAATACTTGGTTTGTTCTGGGATCTTTACTTCGTTTATCGATACAAATAAAGTTGATTTTATCTGTTAAGTTACCCTTTACCAAAACTTGAAGAACGCCTTGACTGTGTTTACAATAATTACTATAATATAAAATATCCATGAACGGGTTTATATTATACACGAAAATTCTTTTTTCTGTGGTAAAACGATTTCGTCATTTATTGAACAGAACCTATGCACATGGTGTATAACAAGCGGTTCTGGAAATACGTAATTAGATAAAGAGCACTGACAAAAATGACGGAATAGTAGTATTTCATTCCCTCGCGTTTCTGTATTCCGATGAAAATCGCAGGGACAGCGTAGAATAGGAACGAGATGAACGCGAAAATAGACAAGTAAAAGAACCAAACACAGTATTCACGTCCTAAAGGACCAAACAGATCGTTTACAGTATTCATATAACTTAGACGAATATAATTTTTTGTGTATTTCTTTACATGTAAAAATGAATTTCTGTCGTATTTTCCAAAGTTTCGGGGTACTGTTTGTACAAAAAGTCTCTAAACATCTTCGCCATTTTCTTTTTGTTGTAATTCTGTTTCCACCATTTTTTCGGGGAAATGGTATCTTTTTTCGCCAACAGTTTGGTTAAAGAGTACCGCAAATCGTTTTCATCCGTGAAAAGTTCTCCGGTCTCTTGATTGATATACTTGGCACCACAAACGATCGATCTGTTCATTACCACCGGAATGTCTTTGATGAGGGCTTCGGCTACCGTGCGAGGAGACGCGTCGTAGATGTTGGGAATAAAGAGACACCGTGATTGACGGAGTTTCTCCTGGAATTCGTGATAAGGCATGAAATCGAGGATCTCCAATTTATCTCCGTATAATTTTTCAAGACCGCAATTCAAACGGCCGATAATCAACATTTTGAGATTAAATTCGTTCATGATGATGGGTAAACACTCTATCGCCAATCGATAATTGCGGTTAACCGCATTCCATCCGTCCATCGGACACTCATCGCTGTCTTTGAAACAAACGTATATCATGTCGTATTTCTTTTCGGTGGTATCTTCGCTTTCGTCCGCGTCGTAGAAATCGCTTTCGCTAATATCGATCAAATTGTGTCTTTCATCAAAACCGTACAAATGGGGATCACGGAAACAACAGAGCCAGTTTTTAATGTTGGCATAATAGTCAAATGTGAAGTCCTGTTTATATCCGTCGCCAGTATTGTCTGTTATTTGTTTAGGGAAACTCTTGTAAGCGGTAATACCAACGACTTTTATTCCGTTTTTGACATATTCGTGATACATATTGATTTCATTCACGCTTCTGAAAAAACCGCTGACTAAAACAATCGGCAAAATATTGTGATCTTCGTCATATAGATATCTGTAGGGGAAATGCCGTTCCTTTTCGTGTTGTATGAGTGTTGGTTTATAGGCTTCCCATGGTTCATTGTCGGGATTTTTTTTGGGAATATCTTCAGTGGATGGTGCGTCGTCGATGGTTTCGGGTTCCTCCTTATCCGCTATGTTTTCCATGTTTTCAGAATACGTTTTGCGTTGAACGTACCACAGTAGTAATATAAATACAAAAAGTATAAATAACAGAAAAAAAACAATACGTTTACTACTAAACATCTTTTTCATTTCACAGATACCGCCCTCTTTGTAAATAAAAGATATTTAAATTAGTACACAATTTTTATTTTTTACTTCCTTTGGAAGAAAAACAACATAAATATATATTTTTATACTATATACCTACATACCTCACATGGATAACTCAACGGTATGGAAAATAATAAATAAATATTTTGAGGATAATCCACAATCTTTAGTAACACATCATATCGAATCGTACAACGATTTTTTTAAAAACGGTATATTTCAAATATTCAAGGAGAAGAACCCGATTTCATTCAAAACCGATTTCGACGAAACGATTGACGATTATCGATATCAGTGTAATATGTACATGGGAGGAAAAGACGGTTCTCTGATTTATTTTGGAAAACCGGTCATCTACGATGACAACGACAATATCCATTACATGTATCCGAATGAAGCCCGGTTGAGAAACATGACTTACGGAATGACGATACATTACGATATAGAAGTGGAATTCATACATATTTTAAAACCGGGTGAAATGCCTAAAGTAATTGGCGGCGAAAAGCTGTTTGAGGAAGAAAAAGGCCCGAGAACATCGGAAAGCGATAACTACAAGACCGAGGCGTATGATGAGGAGGCCAACGACACCGAAGAACAGACGATTGTGGGAGGAGCCGGTACTAAGAGGGCACCAAATAAGAAAAAGAAATTGTCCGACGAAACAACACCCGCCGATCTCGCTTTTATCCGCGAGGCGACGGAGAAATCGATGGTTGCCGCCAACATACAAAGAGAAACGATGGTTCTCGAAAAGGTGTATTTGGGCAAATTCCCGATTATGATCCAGAGTGATTACTGTGTTTTGTCGGGATTTCCTAAGGAAGTGAGACATACCATGGGAGAATGCAGGAACGATATAGGCGGATATTTCATTATTGATGGGAAAGAAAAGACGGTGATATCTCAAGAGAAATTCGCCGACAATATGCTTTATATTCGTGATGTGAATGACGACGTAACCTTATATTCCGCCGAAATTCGATCCGTTTCGGAGAACGTGTCGAAACCCATTCGTACCATATCTGTAAAGATTGTTGCGCCGAGTTTAAGCTACACCAACAAAAATATTGTGGTGAATATTCCCAATGTGAGAAAACCGGTTCCGCTCTTCATTGTTTTCCGCGCACTAGGGATTATATCGGACAAGGAAATCATTACCATGTGTTTACTCGACATCGACAAATATGAGAACATGGTGGATCTATTTATCCCTTCCGTATATGACGCGGGAGGAATACTTACCCAGACAACCGCACTTAAATATATAGCCACATTTACAAAGGGCAAGACGGTTTCACACGCACTCGAAATATTGGCGGACTATTTTTTCCCGCATATTGGTGAGATGAATTTTCTACAGAAAGCGTATTACTTAGGCTACGTAGTATTTCGACTGTTGAGCGTATATTCTGGGTTAGATCCGGCGACGGATCGCGACAATTATAAATACAAGCGCATCGAATTGGTGGGTTCTCTCATGTACGATTTATTCCGGGAATATTATACCCTTCAACAGCGTCATATTCATCTAAAATTCGAAGAACAAATAACGTATAATGTGGATATTTACGAGAAGGATTTGAAAACCCTCATTAAACATAAACAGAAGGAAGTATTTAGCGAAAGAATTGTGGAGGCGGGTTTCAAGAAGGCGTTGAAGGGCAATTGGGGATCACAGGAACACACGAAACGGATAGGAATAGTACAAGACTTGAACCGTCTTTCGTTCAACAGTATGATGAGCCATCTGAGAAAAACGAATTTGCCGCTGGACTCCAGTGTGAAACTGGTCGGTCCCCGTGTATTGCATTCGACACAATGGGGATATTTTGATCCGATAGATACACCAGATGGCGCAAACATCGGTCTTCATAAACACATGTCTATCTTTACACATATTACTCAGGGGTATTCGAGAGAACCAATGTTGAAATGGTTGCGCGAAAAGGTGAATTTGCGTTTACTGGAGGATTGTTCTCCACTACTGCTTTCTAAAATGACAAAAGTATTTGTAAATGGACTGTTTGCAGGTGGCATCGTCGATCCAATGGAAACTGTTGAGAAAATCAAGATGTTTCGTAGGAACGGATTGATACCGACGTATACCAGCGTTTCCTTTAGTGTGAAACAGAACACGGTGTTCATTTATACGGATGCGGGGAGACCGACACGTCCCGTTTTTTACCGCGACGAGAATACCGACCAAATGTCGGGTTCTCGATTGTTGGAGGATGATATGGAGGAATTCACGTGGTTGGATTTGATTACCGGAATGAACCCTAAGAAGAAGACCGCCAACTTCAACATGAATGATCCGAAGATTTTCGAATTCGGAGAACTGTATCAAGGGATGGACGAGAAGGATCCGGAACACGTGAAACGGTTCAATAAGAAAAAGGCGATCTTGGATTACATCGATCCTAGTGAAACGGAGGATGCACTGATCGCCATCAACGCGGAAACGATGGAAAGGGAAAAGAAACAGAAATACACGCATTTGGAAATTCACGAGTCGCTGATATTTGGAATGATGTGTAATTTGATTACGTTTCCGGAGAATAACCCTGCGACGCGCAATTCATTTTCGTGTGGACAGAGTAAACAGGCTTGTTCTCTCTATCATACAAATTATCAGGTAAGAATGGATAAAACGGCGGTCGTGTTGAATTATGGACAAATACCTTTAGTGAAACCCCGATATTTAGAACACATCAATCACGAAGAAAATCCCTACGGAGAGAACGCAATAGTTGCTGTTATGTGTTACACGGGATATAATGTCGAAGACGCGATCCTCATTAACGAAGGCGCATTGAAACGAGGTCTTTTCCGAACAACGTATTACAGTACGTATGAGACCCACGAAGAAAAAACCAAACAGGCGGAGGTTTCGATAGATAAACTGTTTACGAATATCGAGAACGAGACCGATGTCATCGGAACAAAACCGGGATATGATTACAGTAAATTAGACAAATTCGGTATCATAAAAGAGAACACGGAAGTCAATGATAAAACCGTGTTGATTGGATTGACCGCGAGTTCGAATTTAACCGGCGACAAGAAAATAGACATGTCGAAAACGCCTAAAAAGGGGCAATTGGGCGTCGTGGACAAATCGTTCATTACGGAAGGGAACGAGGGGTTCCGCATATCAAAGGTGCGTATTCGCGAAGAACGCGTACCGAACCTCGGCGATAAAATGGCGAGCCGTAATGGTCAAAAGGGAACTGTTGGGTTAGTCATTCCGGAGGCAAACATGCCGTTTACGAAAGACGGTATTCGTCCGGATCTGATCATAAATCCACACGCGCTTCCTTCGAGACAAACGATTGGACAATTGGTTGAATGTATAACAGGAAAATCTTCGCTAATCTACGGTGCGTTCGCCGACTGCACGGCTTTCAA
>Ga0114962_10002000_pt1 | contig 17399 bp, 18 predicted proteins | sample C_130820_MF_Meta_FD_87017 | JGI IMG/M metagenome (GOLD analysis project Ga0114962, IMG submission 87017) | Freshwater microbial communities from Lake Croche, Canada to study carbon cycling - C_130820_MF_MetaG | ecosystem: Environmental > Aquatic > Freshwater > Lake | place: Lake Croche, Canada...
GAAAGTAAAAGTGGTAAAAAATAAAGTAGCTCCTCCATTTAGAGCCGCGGAGTTTGAAATTATTTTTGGAGAAGGAATTAGTAAAATTGGAGAAATAATTGATATGGGCGTTGAGCTAGAAATTATACAAAAAAGCGGAAGCTGGTTTAGCTATGATAGCAACAAACTAGGACAGGGCCGCGATTCTGTAAAAACCATATTACATGATAATCCAGAGATGGCTAATGAAATAGAAGCAAAAATTAGAGCCAAAATTGCTTTAAAAGCAGAAGAAGCCGCCAAATAAAGATATTGAAAGAAAGATTTTGAAAGGTTTTGGTTTTTTAGGGTTAGTTAGTATAAACCGCATCAACTATGGTGCGGTTTTTTTATATTTATACAAAAAAGAGTGATTACTATTTTAAAACTTTTTATTAGGGCTGCGCTCTGGCTTTTTTGCGCAGAAATAAATACGAAGAATAAATATTTATTAAACACCAGCGGGCCATTATTAATTATTGCCAATCACCCCAACTCTTTTTTAGATGCTATTATTATTGGATCAAGATACAATAGAAGAATACATTTTTTAGCAAGAGGGGATGTCTTTACTAAAAGACACCATCGTTTTTTATTAAAGCTTTTAAATATGATTCCTGTCTATAGGCTAAGAGAGGGAAAAGAGTTCTTACACCTTAATGATTATGCTTTTGTAGAATCGGCGAGGCTGTTAAAAAATAAGGAAGCGGTTTTAATCTTTATAGAAGGAACCTGTTTAAATACAAATAAGCTTCAACCTTTTAAAAAAGGAACAGCTAGAATTTTACAAGCTTGTCATTCGGAAAATCATTGTCCGCAAATTCATTTAGCAGGCATTGCTTATAATAATTTTAAAGGCATAGGAAAAAGAGTAAACCTTTGTTTAGATACATTCACACAAACCACTTCTATTTTAACCCCCAAAGAGAGGGTCGAATTTAATAATGCTGTTTTTGCAAAACTATCCTCTCTAATTCTTCCGACAGCCCATACACCTCGGCTTAAAAAAAACGCACTTTATTATTTCAATTTTCCGTTTTATAATTTCGTTTATAAATTTGTTGATAAAAAAACAAAAGGAACAGTTTTTTTTGACTCGGTTTTATTTGGTGTATTATTTTTCTTATATCCTATATATCTTATAGTAATCATATCTCTTTTACAATGTATTAATATACCACAACCAATAATTTTTGGTACCTTGGTCTTGTTGTTTTTATTAAGAAATCAAACCATGTCAACCACCTAAAATAGAAAATATAGAACAATGGCAAACAATATGAGAAGGCTTGAAAAAAGGAAAAAAATTGCACTAATTGCGCACGATAATAAAAAAAAGGATTTAATCGAGTGGGCTGTATACAATAAAGCCTCACTAGCCAAGCACAGTCTGGTGGCCACAGGTACCACAGGTAAACTAATAGAAGAAGCACTAGACCAACCAGTTAAAAAATTATTAAGCGGTCCACTAGGGGGAGACCAACAAATTGGCGCCATGATTGCTACAGGAGATATTGATGTTATCTTTTTTTTCTTTGACCCCATGGAAGCACAGCCCCATGATAGCGATGTGAAAGCCTTATTAAGACTAGCAGTCGCCTGGAACCTGCCCATGGCTTGTGATAGAACCACCGCCGATTTTTTAATGACCTCTCGCTTCATGCAAGAAGTTTATGAATATAAACTACCAGACTATACACATTATTTAAAAAGAAACATTTAATTTATAACGCCTCAATATTTTTCTATGAAAAACATATTTTTTAAAAAAACAATTAAAGCCACTAGCCTTTGTTTTATTTTATCATTTATTGTAAGCAACCACTCCTTTGCGCAAAACACAATACTTGGTTTTAAAACTGCAGAAAAACAAAACAAGATTGAAAAAGATTTTGATGCACAATTAAATGCAGCAAGGGTTGGCCAAAACATTAAACTACTTTCTTCTGTTCCACACCACGTGGGCTCTGTAGGTGGCAAGTTTGTCTCTGATCAAATAGTAAAAATATTCAAAGAGGCAGGCTGGGATACTAAAACAGAAGTATATCAACTAATGTTTCCAATGCCTTTAACGCGTGTACTTGAAATGTCAGGTGCTACAAACTATAAAGCAAAATTAAAAGAAACACCCCTTAAAGAAGATGCAACATCTAATCAAGCCGATCAGTTACCTACTTATAATTGTTGGAGTGCGGATGGAGATGTAAGCGCCAATTTAGTTTTTGTCAACTATGGTTTACCCGAAGATTATGAAACACTTGCTAAATATGGTATTGATGTAAAAGGAAAAATAGTGATTGCAAAATATGGTCGCAGTTGGAGAGGTATTAAACCAAAAGTGGCTCAAGAACATGGAGCGATTGGTTGTTTAATTTATTCCGATCCAATAGATGATGGATATGGCGCAGGAGATGAATACCCAATTGGTTCTTTTAAAAACGATCAAACTGTTCAAAGAGGCTCTATTATGGATATGGTTATTTATCCCGGAGACCCTACTACTCCCAATATCGCTTCTACCGCCAATGCACCAAGAGTAGACCATAACAATGCAGTGAACTTATTAAAAATACCAGTGCTTCCTATTAGTTATGGAGACGCTGCTCCCTTGTTAAAAGACATGGCAGGCCCTGTTGCTCCAAGAAATTGGGGAGGCGGACTTCCTTTTACTTATCATATTGGTCCAAGTAAATCAATGGTGCATTTAAAATTAGCCTTTGATTGGAAACTAAGACCAGGTATAAATGTAATTGCTACAATTAAAGGATCTGAATTTCCCGATCAATGGATTGTGAGAGGTAATCACCATGACGGTTGGGTAAATGGCGCGGCCGATCCTATTAGTGGAATGGCAGCTGAATTAGAAGAAGCGATTGCCATTGGTGGATTATTAAAACAAGGATGGAGGCCTAAAAGAACCCTAGTGTATTGCGCTTGGGATGCAGAAGAACCAGGATTGATGGGTTCTACAGAATGGGTAGAAGACCATGCAGCAGAACTACAATCGAAAGCAGTGGCTTATATAAATTCTGACGGAAACGAAAGAGGATTTTTAGGCGCAGAAGGCTCACATGCTTTTACGCCCTTGATTACAGAAATAAGTAAAACAGTCATGGACCCACAAACAGGTGTTACTGTTTTTGAAAGAGCAAAAGCATCAAGAGCCACTAGCGCAACCGGAACAGCTGCCAAAAAAGAAGCCTATGCATCTACTAGTTATCCACTAGGGGCCATGGGTTCGGGCTCTGATTATTCTTCCTTTATACAACACTTAGGTATACCCTCTTTAAATATTGGATATGGTGGAGAAGGAGAGGGCGGAGAATATCATTCTATTTATGATTCTTATGATATGTATCGTCGTTTTAAAGACCCTACATTTATATATGGTGTAACACTTGCACAAACAGCAGGAAGAGTTGCACTAAGACTAGCTGATGCAGACGCATTACCTTTCGATTATAGAGTGCTTCATACAACTATTAAAGGATACATTAGTGAATTAATAAATAATGTAGATCAATTAAGAGAGAAGACGCTTATTGAAAATGAATTAGTTAATAAAAAAGCCTATGCTTATGCAGCCGATCCCACCGAAGGCTTAACCACACCAACGCTCACGGCCGATGTTCCATACATTGATTTTTCTGCGATTTTAAATGCGCTTGCGAAATTAGAAAAAGCAGCCGCACATGTAGAAGAAATAAAAGCAACAGGAAACGCTGCTCAGCTAGCTACTTTAAATGCAAAAATTTATACAGCAGAACAAAATTTATTATCAGAAGCGGGTCTTCCACGCAGACCTTGGTATAAACATACTATTTATGCACCTGGCTTTTATACTGGATATGGTGTTAAAACTGTTCCGGGTGTGCGCGAAGCTATAGAACAAAAGAATTGGCCAGAAACCAAAGAACAAATAATAGAAACCGCTAAGGCTATCGAAAAACTTTCTATGTTTTTAGATGCACTATAGCATGTAAATTTGCAAATGCCTTTTCAATTAGAATCCACCTATACCCCGTCGGGCGATCAGCCTTCTGCGATACAAGCACTCACCGACGGGGTTTTAGAAGGAGAAAGATATCATACACTTTTAGGAGTGACAGGAAGTGGTAAAACTTTTACTATTGCCAACCTTATACAAAATATACAAAGGCCCACACTTGTTTTAACGCACAATAAAACATTGGTGGCACAACTCTACGGAGAGTTCAAACAATTCTTTCCTAATAATGCAGTAGGTTATTTTGTTTCTTACTATGACTATTATCAACCCGAAGCTTATTTACCCACCTCCGGTGTTTACATAGAGAAAGATTTAAGTATTAATGAAGAGCTTGATAAATTAAGATTACAAGCCACTGCACAATTATTAAGTGGGCGCAGAGATATTATTATTGTAGCGAGTGTGAGTTGTATTTATGGTATGGGTAATCCTACAGAATATGAAAAAGGAATTATAAGAATTAGCGCAGGCATGGTTTTGCCAAGACAAGCTTTTTTACACGCGCTCGTAAATAGTTTATATCACCGCACAGTTACAGAATTTGATAGAGGCTCTTTTAGAGTGAATGGCGACACCGTAGACATTCGACTACCTTATGTGGACTATGGTTACCGCATTACATTTTTTGGAGATGAAATAGAATCTATTGAAAGTATCGAAGTAGAAAGCGGCAAAAGAATAGAGACGATGGAAAATGCGGCCATTTTTCCTGCTAATTTATACCTAGCTCCCAAGGACTTAGTACAAGAAATCATTTATGAAATTCAAGATGAAATGCGCGCTCAAGTGGAGTATTTTAAAAATACGGGTAAGCATATCGAAGCACAAAGAATAAAAGAGCGCGTAGAATATGATATTGAAATGATTAGAGAGCTAGGTTATTGTACGGGTATTGAAAACTATTCAAGATTTTTTGATAGAAGAAACCCAGGCACCAGACCCTTTTGCTTATTAGATTATTTCCCTAAGGACTTTTTATGTGTAGTAGATGAAAGCCATGTTACCATTCCACAAATCTCTGGAATGTATGGCGGAGATAGAAGTAGAAAAATGAATTTAGTAGAATATGGCTTTAGACTTCCTAGTGCTATTGATAATAGGCCGCTGAATTTTAATGAGTTTGAAAATATGGTGGGACAGTCCATTTTTGTTAGCGCTACACCTGGAGAATATGAATTAGAAAAAACAGGAGGTTTAATTATTGAACAAGTGGTAAGACCCACGGGCTTATTGGATCCACCCATAGAAGTGCGCCCCACTAAAAATCAAATTGACGACTTGTTAGAAGAGATTGCGATGCAGGTAGAAAAAGGTGACCGCGTTTTAGTGACCACGCTTACTAAAAAAATGGCGGAAGAAATGGACCGCTATTTAAGTCGTATTCAAATTAAATCAAAATATATTCATAGTGATATTGACGCCCTTGAGCGTGTAGAAATTTTAAGAGAACTAAGATTGGGTGTGATTGATGTTCTTGTGGGTGTGAACTTATTAAGAGAAGGCTTAGATTTACCTGAAGTGTCTTTAGTGGTAGTATTAGACGCCGATAAAGAAGGTTTTTTAAGAAATGAAAAGTCTTTAACACAAACATCAGGCAGGGCGGCTAGAAATGTAAATGGCCGCGTTATATTTTATGCCGATCAAATTACCAAGAGTATGCGCCGCACCATGGATGAAACTGATAGAAGAAGGGCCAAACAAATAAAATATAATGCAGATCATAATATTACACCCACCACTATTATTAAAAGCATTGAACAAGTGATGGCGCAAAGCGCGGTATTAGATATAAAAGGCTTTACGCTAAATAATATAAATATTAAAACCAGCGACGATCTTGAAATGGTTACAAATGCCTCTGATGAATACAAAACCATACCACAAATAGAAAAAGCCATTACACAAACCAAAAAGCAAATGGATAAATTTGCAAAGGCTTTAGATTTTATGGAAGCTGCTAGGTTAAGAGATGAAATGTTTAGGTTAGAAGCACAGTTAGAGAAAATGAAGAACACCTAATGTTCATACTAAAAAACTAGCCAAACCTAAGAATACCTATTAAAATAATTATACCAATAGTATTTGTATTAATTTTATACCCATGTCCTCTGTTTTAGAATCTATATATAATGGTTTAGTGCAAACTACTTGGATAGAGGCCATCGCGGTGATATCAGGTATTGTTTCTGTGTGGTATAGTAGAAAAGAAAATATTTTAGTTTTTCCTACAGGTCTATTAAATACGACCGTTTATATTTATTTAAGTTTAAAGGGACATTTACTTGGAGAGGCTAGCGTGAATTTATATTATACCATTATGAGTTTGTATGGATGGTATTTATGGACCAGAAAAAACACAAGCAATCAAGAACTTATTTTACAAATAAAAAACAGTAATACTAAAGAAAGAATACAGCAGTTTTTATTCTTCGCATGCGTATATGCAATAATTTATTTTTCTTTAGTGTACTTAAAACAATCCTTCGCACCAGAAGCCATTCCTTGGGCAGACGCACTAGCAAGCGCCTCTGCGTATACAGCTATGTGGTTAATGGCAAAGAAAAAAGTAGAGAGCTGGTTTTGGTGGGTAGTTACCAATATCGCGTCCATACCTTTATATTTTATAAAGGGTTATGCATTTACGAGTGTTCAATTTATAGTATTATTAATTTTAGCCATAGCAGGATGGATAGAGTGGAGTAGAAAAGCAAATGATGCTATAAACTCTAATCAATCTAAAATTGTTAACTAGCATAAAAAAACTAAATGCTTAAAGAAAAAATCGCTACAAATTCAAAGCTGCAAAAAATTGTGGTGCTAGGCCCCGAATCTACAGGGAAATCAACGCTTTGCGAGCAGCTGGCTAAACATTATGGAGTGGTGGATTGTAAAGAATATGCTAGACAGTATTTACACGAAAACGGTACAAAATATAATTTCGAAGATTTATTAACAATTGCCAAGGGGCAATTAACATTAGAGAACGAGGCTATACAAAAAGCGGAACAGCAATTAATAGATACAGCAAAAAACAAAATAATTATTGACACCGACATGTATGTTATGAAGGTATGGTGTGAATATGTTTTTAATAATTGCCATACATATATTTTAGATCAAATACATTCAAGAAAATACGATCTCTATCTTTTATGTGATATAGACCTACCTTGGTCCCCTGATGAAATGCGTGAATACCCGGATGAAAAACCTAGACAGGAATTATTTGCTATTTATAAAGATATTTTAATTAACCAAAATACACCCTGGGGTATTGTAAGCGGTGCGGGCGATGAGAGAACTCAAAATGCTATTAAACTCATTGATAAAGTTTTAGGGTAATGTATACTAGAATAGATTTAATATAAATACCTATTCTTGTTGAAAGAATAATACTTCTATCATTCATTATTATAGAACTTTTACTTTTTTAATAAGGTAACTACATCCTCATCTGTTTCTATATTATTCATCTCTCTTAAAATTTGTGGATAACGCCAAGAAACCCTTCTTGTCATAGGTCGGGCTGTGAATTTTTTGGGATTGGGAAAACCCGCTACAATCATGGCGGCCTCTGCCCTTGTTAAATTTTTAGCCGACTTATTAAAGTAATGTTGGGCTGCAGCTTCCACTCCAAAACAACCAGGGCCAGTTTCAATGACATTTAAGTATACTTCTAAAATTCTTTGCTTACCCCAAATAAGTTCAATTAAAAAAGTGAAATAGACCTCTGGTATCTTTCTGATATATTTATCATAACGACCACCCTGCCACAAAAAAACATTTTTAGCAACCTGTTGTGAAATGGTACTGGCTCCACCACCAATGGGAATCTTTGATTTTTTATTTTTCTTTTTAGGGTGTAAGCTTTTTTCAATAGCGTCCCAATCGAAACCCATATGATCTGTAAAGGCCTGATCCTCGCTGGCCATTGCCGCTAGCTTAATATTATAGGACATATTATTCCAAGAAACATAATCTCTCTTTAAACCTAAACCAAAAGCGTTGGTGATTTGTGTAATAGTAATGGGAGGCTCTATGAATTTCGTAATAAGAACATAAACGAATGAACTTAAAAAAATATAAAGAAAAAAGCGTCGTATTTTTTTTAGCACAAATACAATTTATAAAATTTCAACGCTAAAACGTTTTCCAATAGGACGGTAATCGGGATTAGATTTTTTGACCAGTACGCCAGCAATCCAAGACAGCAATCCCCCTGCCAATCTGGGAATATTCTTAGATTCAAAAATATTGTCTCCCTTGATAGCGGAATTAATAATATTGACACCGAGATAACCAATACCTCCCGCTTTCAAAAACACACCATTGGTAAATACACTTCTAAAATGTCCTCTGTCTTTTGCAAAGGCCTTTATTTCATTAATATGCAAGACAAGCCTACCTAGCTTGAGGGTATCCTGGCCATAGGTACCAAACATGGTAAGCGTGCCTTGTAAAGCAAACTGATTAATTTGAATTGAATCGTTTCTTATCCAATCTATATAGCCAGTAAGCCATTGTGCATTACTAAACTCAAAGTTGATATAATCTCCTTCTGTAAAGGACCTTACCACCACTCCACGATCCTTTAATAACAATAGACCCTGTGCACTAAGATCTGTGTGAAGCACAGAGAGAAGAGATACAAGAAGACAAAATTTAAAAATAGATAATTTTTTCACTATAGCAATTTACGATTATTATTTTTAATAAAGAATAAGATATAAATTAAAGACGCCTTCCTACGAATGATTAATAATACAAGGCCCCATAAAACAAAGCAGCGCTAAATATTAAAATAATGATACCAGAGATTCTATTGATGATAATCATGTTTTGTAGGGTAAGTCTAGGTCGAAGCTTGCCAGCCAATGCTACTTTTAGTAAATCAGATAACAATACAAATAACAAACAAGTTCCGAATACTAGTATTCTATAACTAAGGGGATTATTTGTTTCAGCGGCAGTGGCACTAATAGCTGCTGTCCAGGCAAACCAAAATAAAAATACACTAGGGTTGAGCGTGTTCATAAAAAAGCCTGCTAAAAAAGTTGAAACTAAATCTCTTTTACTCATTAATTTATCTTTACTATCCTCCCCCCCTTCAAAAACTATTTTTTTAAAAAATAAAGTATACATACTCATCACCAATAAAAAACCAGCACCCAGCATCGCAATAAAGGCCTTATGTGATAAAGCAAGTGTAAAGAACCCCGTAAAAAAATTACAAATAAATAATAAAACAATATCACTCATCGAAACCCCTGCTACAAAAACATAACCCGCTTTATGTCCATTGGTTAAACTTTGTTTTAATATTGCAAAAATAACGGGGCCTATAGAAATACTTAAGATAAGCCCAAGTAATAAACCTTTTAAAATGGGGGCAATCATAAATTAAGCAATAAATTTTTTCCAATCGTTCAGTAAATCGCCTTTGATAACTCTTGGAAACTTGTGCTGGCCGCCCACCTTGCCCTTGCTGCTCATAAAATCCATAAACACAGATTCTTTTAAAACGGTTATAAAAACTTTCTTTAAAGCACTTTTTCTTTCAACAGCATAATCATCATTTAATTCAATTAATTTCTCATCAATATTTTTGATGAGTAAATCACCGTCTACAGCATCATTGCAGGCAACATACCAATGATGTGCGAATAAATTTTCAAAAGGCACACCCGTTACCCCAAATTCAGGAATAGATATATTCATTTCCTCGCTTACTAGTTGAATAGCCTTATTCATATTATCAACACTAAGGTGCTCGCCTACTAAACTTAAAAAATGTTTTGTTCTACCTGTAATTATAATTTCAGCATTCACTTTATCAATAAAGCGAATGGTATCACCAATTAAATAACGCCAAGCCCCAGCAGCAGTAGTAATTAAAATTGCATAGTCTTTATTTTCTTCAACCTCGTGTATTAATAATGCTTGAGGGTTGTCAACCATTTCTCCATTATCATCAAAGTTGTTTTCATCAAAAGGAACAAATTCAAAAAAGATATGTTGGTTAAACGATAAGCGCATACCTACACCGTCTTGTTTATCCTGCCAAGCTAAGAAGCCTTCACTGGCCAAATAGGTTTCAATATAAGTGATTGGTTTTCCTAATAATTTTTCAAAACCATGTTTATAAGGTTCAAAGCTTACTCCACCATGTGCAAAAAATCCAAGATTGGGCCACATCTCGTGAATATTATTCAGCTTGTACTTTTCAATGACCATTTCAATACACATTTGAATCCAAGCAGGCACGCCTACAATAAATCCAATATCCCACTCGGGTGCTTTTTCTACAATTTTTTTCAATTTATTATTCCAATCTCTTTCTTTTGCAATTTTTTTACCAGGCTTATAAAAAGGTTGAAACCAAAAAGGATTTTTTTTCGCAGTAATGCCACTTAAATCACCTGCATAATACCCGGCTTCTTTTTGCAAGTCAGTACTTCCACCCAAAGCAAGCCAACCCTTGCCAATGGATGAAAAACTTACATCACTATACTTAAACAAACTTATGAGTTGTTTAATCATAATAATTTTATTACCTCTTAATAAATCATTGGTAATGGGAATGTATTTACTTGCAGACTCACTGGTACCACTACTTAAGGCAAAATATATTATTTTACCTGGCCAACAAATATCTGATTCTCCTTCAAGCGTTCGGTGCCACCATTCCTTATAAATTTTATTATAATTATAGGCAGGCACTGACTGCTGAAAAACTTTATCCGCTCTTTTGCTTAATAAAATTTTATCAAAATGAAACTGCTGGCCGAAAGCAGTATATCTTGCTCGACGCAGTAATTTTTTGAGCACGCGTAGCTGTGCTCTTTTTGGACTTCTAGGGGGAAGGCCCAAAGCTTTTTGAATGCTTTTTGGTAAGTTAATCTCAAAAATAGGCATCTACTGAATCGGGGTTTATTTTTTAAAGATTATCTGCAAAAATAGGAATGTTATTCGAGCAAACGCACCTACTTTTGCCATATGATTAAAAATACACTTTTAAAGGCTGTAGAGGCCGGTGGCAAAGAATTAAAGCATTTTTTTAACGGTTCTTTTACAATTGCTAGCAAGGGTTCTCTGAACGACCTAGTAACCGAGGCCGATCATGCAGCAGAGAAGGCCATTTTTAAGGTTATTCAAGAGGCCTTTCCGACGCATTTTATTTTAAGTGAAGAAACGGGCGAAATCAAACAGGATTCCAAAATCAAATGGATCATTGATCCAATAGATGGCACCATCAATTTTGCCAACGGTATTCCTATTTGTTGCGTAAGTATTGGTGTAGAAGAGGAAGGCAAAATGATATTAGGTGCCGTATACAATCCTATCCTGAATGAACTTTTTATTGCAGAGAAAGGTAAGGGTGCAACTTTAAATGGTAATAAAATAAGGGTAAGTGATAAAGATAATTTACTAAGTAGTTGTTTAGTCACTGGTTTTCCTTATCAATATTTAGATACTGAAAACGGGCCCTTACAAATTTTTGAAAAATTAATTCGCAAGGCGATTCCGGTTCGAAGACTAGGAAGTGCAGCCATTGATTTATGTTGGACGGCGGCTGGAAGGTTTGATGGATTTTATGAACATAAACTGCAAGCCTGGGATAGTGCTGCTGGTTTTTTAATGGTGGAAGAAGCAGGCGGAAAGGTAACGGATTTAAAAGGAAACCCCTACAGTCCATACCAGCCGGGCATTATAGCCACCAATGGAAAAATCCATGATCAATTATTAAATGTTATAACAGGTGGAAATTTATAAATTATTTTATGTCAACAGAAAGAACTGAAATTGATAAATTAGGTGAGTTTGGTTTGATAGATCATCTCACAGAAAATTTTGAAACAAATAATGCCTCTACTATTTTATCGATAGGAGATGATGCAGCAGTGATAGATCATTTTGGAAAACAAACAGTCATTACTACCGATTTATTAATTGAAGGGGTACACTTTGATTTAATGTATACGCCCTTAAAACATTTAGGCTATAAAGCAGTGGTGGTGAATCTAAGTGATATTTATGCAATGAATGCAACGCCTACCCAAATAACCATGAGCATTGCCTTTAGTAATAGATTTAGTTTAGAAGCCTTGGAAGAATTTTATGAAGGGGTGAATATTGCTTGTGAAAAGTATGATGTGGATTTAATTGGAGGCGATACTTCTACTTCTCAAAAAGGTTTTATTATCTCTGTTACCGCAATAGGAGAAGTGGCGCCTGATAAATACATTAAACGTAGCACGGCTGAAAGTGGAGACCTGATCTGCGTTTCAGGCGATTTAGGTGCTGCTTTTTTAGGACTTACACTCATGGAGCGCGAAAAACAAATATTTGTAGAGAACCCACAAATACAACCCAATTTAGAAAACGAAGATTATATAGTAGGTCGTTTATTAAAACCAGAAGCTAGAAAAGATATTATTGAAATTTTAGAAAATCAACAAATCCTTCCTACCTCCATGATGGATATTAGCGATGGCTTAAGTAGTGAGGTTTTGCATTTGTGTAAACAAAGTAATTTAGGCTGTAGAATTTATGAAGAAAAAATTCCTATTCACGAGTCAAGTCGAGCGGCTGCCTTTAAGTTTGGTTTAGACCCCACTGTTTGTGCTTTGAATGGAGGAGAAGACTATGAACTTATATTTACCATGAAGCAATCCGATTATGATAAAATAACCCTGCAAGAAGAAATTAGTGTGATAGGTTATATGTGCGATAAAGAAGAGGGCGCTAAATTAATTACCAAGGGTAAAAATTTATTTGATATTACCGCACAGGGTTGGAATGCTTTTGGAAAATAAAAGCGGCGCTATTGTAAGACAGGTAAAAACACATGCCAGCCGCCTGGAGAGAATTTATGGGTTAAACTTTTGAAATTCTATTAAATTTGGAATAACTTTCTATAAATACTTATCATCATTATACATTGGATGAACAGCCTCAGTTAAACTATCAAAATCAATTAATTCTTGAATATTATTTATGATATTGTTCCTACCAACTTTAGAAGTATATATATAATTTTTTCTCTAGAGTTGAATTCGATAAAAAATTTAATAAATCTTTAAAGTAATAAGAATCACTTTTTCCAAAAGAATGGCCAAAAAATACAAATGTATCATATTTTGCAAATTCTGTGTTATCTCTGTTACCATTTACAATAACTTCTTGTCTTGTTTTACTTAGTAATTATATAGCATAAGGATCATTAATAATTTCTGATGAACTTCCTAATACTATATGATCGTTAATATTGCTCAATTCTCTATGAATACTAATTATTTTTTCATTGATAATATTTTTTCTTATTTCGTCAAAACCAGCATAATTTTATAATATTTTCTTCAGAATTATACCAGTATAATAAAAAAATATAATTTTTGAATTTGATCCATTGTTAATTTTGAAGCTATACTATCTTCTTTAAAATTATATTCGTCTTCTAATAGTTTAGTTTGTTTTTTTATGAATTCAGATATATAACTACGAGCTTAGGAAGAACAATATTTTTATGTTTTTCAAGTATTTGATTTAAATATTTTGCTTGATTTGAAAATAAATTACCATTTTCTCTTCGTTTAATATCATTCGCTATTGCAATAATCTCATTACGTGATGAAAGGTGCATTAAATCATTAAAAAATCACTATTTATATAATGCTTGTAGCTTGTCTTAAAACCTAAATCAATATCAAAACCATTTCCTAAAATATTAAGTGTACTCATTTTATTAAATTTTATGTAAATATATTTATCATAATGGCCACTGTGAGAGCACAGCGGCCGGGGTCTTATGAATAAAACATGGGGAATGGAACAATGACAATACTAAGTTAGTTTTTTGCTATTAAAAAAGAAATACAAAAAATAATTATAATCATTTTCTTAGATAATATTCTAATTAAAAAAATAATTTGAATATTATTTTTTTTGTCTAAATTCAATTTTAATTTACTAAAAAAAATATAATATTATGAAAAAATCACAAGCAGCCACATTGCTGGCACTTACACTTATTTTACTAGTAGGAGAAAAAGAAATTCCCAAATTTTATTTATCAAATGAAGCAAAACCTAAATTAGGAGGATTCTTGGGCAGTGAATATGGTGGTGCCATTGGTGATCAGGCTTATCGGTTAGATAATGCGGCTAAGGACATAGCCCCTGATCTTAATCCTCCTAACAACAATTCCATGAATGACACGACTAGATCTGCAATAGGATTCAGAGATCCCTCGAAAAATTGGAACCTTAAGTATGTTGGGGGTGCTGTTGGTGGTGGTATGGCCGGTGCTTGGGCTGGTGCTGCTACTGGTGGTCCGGCTGGTTCTTATATTTTTGGTTTAATAGGCTCTGCAGCTGGCCCAGCGGGAACTATCTTTGGCGTTTGGGCTGGTGGTTCCATTGGCTCGTGGTTAGGAGCTGCATAATCTTTATTTCATAAGAACTTAAAGTACTTACTTTAAGTTCTTATGAAATTTATTAACAATATATTCACACATCATAGTGGTATCTATTTTTTAAATTTATATCCTTCTAATAGTTTACTTTATATTAAGATTATCTTAATCATTATTCAAAGCATAATTTTGGTGCTATTTATCATTGATAAATTTTTCAAATTTAATTCTGCAATATACTTGGTCGAGCAGGGAAAAGTAGTTTTCCCCTTTAAATAATTATCTAAAGGGGAATTAATGTTTAAAAGAATAAATGGTAATAAATTCTGAGAGGAATTAGAGCTATGGTGAAAATTCACTTTTGTATTCTATAATATTACTCTTGTTTAAGCGCTTTTGCTGGCATTATATCACCTGCTTTTTTAGCAGGAATAATTCCAACAATTACTCCACATATTGATATTGCCAAAAAAGATAGTAAAACAATATTAACATCAACATACGCTCTAGAAAAAACAAGGCTGGTTATTTCTAGAAGATCGAAAAAAATCCAATTAAAAAGCTGAATTATAACAAAACCGAGAATAATTCCAAGCAGGCCCGCAAAGGTTGTAATGAATATCGACTCGAATAACACCATAAATAAAATTTCAGAAGGCTTTGCACCAATTGCCTTCCTGATTGCATAATCTTTGGTTCGTTCTTTCACAATCAGAAATAAGAGGTTGGATATATTAAACATTCCCGTCAAAATGATTAAGCCTGCTAAAAACCAAAGAAATGAAATGATTCCATTAAATAAGGATTGAAATTTTTCAATTTGCTTTTTAAAATTAAATATGTAAATAGCTTTTTTGTCAGATAATTCAAACCCGTATGTATTTGCTAGGGATGAGTTTATTTTGCTTTCAAAGGACGTATCGGGTCTATCTGGATTCAGAGTTAATCCCATAAAATTAAAATTGGCAGATGATGTATGATAGCTCATCAAAGAAGTATACGGTATATAAACAGAATTCATATCAACTTGATTAAGAAGGGTTGCTGATTCTATTACTCCAACCACTTTGTAAGATATGCCATTTAAAGTTAAATATTTTTCGATACAATTTTCGGTTTTAAAGAAAACATCGACAACTTGTTGACCGATAAGAATGACTTTAGAGTTGTTTAATATGTCCAACTGGTTGAGCAAGCGCCCAGACTTAAGTGTAATTTTTTTTATGTTGAAATATTCTTGGTTAACGCCCTTCAGTGTTAACAGATTTTGTATTTCATTTTTGCTTGCAATGACTATTCCGGAATAAATAATTTCAGGAGAGATTGCATTAATTTGAGGGAATTGTTTTTTTAAATGATCCAGGGTTTGCATTGTAAATAAGACAGGGGTACCTTCATATGCTTTTTGCTTGAGAGTTTTATTAACAACGCCACCTTGGATCCAAAATGAATTCTGATTATATATATCAAATGTCTTAAAAATCGCGTTTTTAAACCCACCCCCAACCCCTAACAAGATAATTAATACCAATACCCCCCAAGTAACGCCCAGTCCTCCCACGATACTCCGAGTTCGATTTCGGCTTAGGTTACTTAAAGATTCACTTAAGATATCTAACATAATTTACATTTTGTATAACAACAATTAAATAATTATTACAGATTAAAGAACTGAAATAAGAGTGTAATCAAATAATTTTCATTAAATTTACTAAAATACAATTAAAATATAGAATCTTATACTTCTTGTAAATTAACCAAAAAGAAATTTAATAGACCCTATATGATACTTATCCAAGACCTGCATAAATATTATAAAAATGAAATACTAGTTTATCATGCACTAAAATGTATCAACATTAAGATTAATAAGGGTGAATTTATTTCAATTGAAGGAATGTCCGGTTCTGGTAAATCTACATTATTGAATATTATTGGTCTACTAGATAACTATGATTCAGGTAATTATTTTTTAGATGGGGTTCCAACGAATATACATAACGAATCTGAAATTGCAATTTTGCGAAAAAAATATATAGGTTTTATCTTTCAATCATTTAATCTCCTACCCTATAAGTCAGCACTCGAAAATGTTGCCCTGCCCTTAATGTACCATGGTATAAGTAGAGAAAAAAGAAATAAACTCGCCGCAAAGTATCTCGAATCATTAGGACTTGAGCGTTATATGTTACATTTACCAGAACAACTTTCAGGTGGTCAGCAACAGCGCGTAGCGATTGCACGCGCATTAATTACACAGCCTAAAGTAATACTAGCCGATGAACCTACGGGTTCCTTAGATTCATTCAATACCCTAGAGATTATGCGTATCCTTAAAAATATTTCAGTAGAAAATAACATAACAGTAATTATTGTATCGCACGAGGAAATGGTAACTAGAATGACGGATCGAAAGATCAGTTTAACTGACGGATTTATATCAAAATAACATGAACAAAATTTATTATAATATCCATGTACTTCAAAAAAATTAACATTTTATACATATATTTGATTTTATGGTTTGTTAGTTAATTCAGTTAAATTTTTTATAATCATGATACTTAATAAAATTTTAATCTAAATTTATGTTTTTATTTTTCTTGATATTTGTACTAATTGCTAGTTTGATATTAAGAGTATTTGGGCTTATTAATAACCCCTATGCTACTGAACGGGCTCGTATTTCTTCTTTAAGAAATGTCTTTGGGAATATTTTAGATATTTTTATTATTTCTATACTAGTTTGTTTTATAGCAAAACATATTGCAGATTTACGTGTTGAATCTTTTGATTTTTATAATTCAGGGGCAATTGCAGTAGTATTAATTATATTTTATGGGTACTTAAATTATTTCAGAAATTATTTTTTATTCTCATGGTTAAGTAATAGTAAAAATGGGTCATTTATTACTGAATTTTTCATAATTGAAGAAAGCTATAGAGTATATTCAGCAC
>Ga0114962_10002002_pt1 | contig 17367 bp, 8 predicted proteins | sample C_130820_MF_Meta_FD_87017 | JGI IMG/M metagenome (GOLD analysis project Ga0114962, IMG submission 87017) | Freshwater microbial communities from Lake Croche, Canada to study carbon cycling - C_130820_MF_MetaG | ecosystem: Environmental > Aquatic > Freshwater > Lake | place: Lake Croche, Canada...
TAAATTAATGATAAATTATTACTACTTAAAAATAACAAAATAAAGTTTATAAATAAATAAATATGGTTTTAGAACAACAACAAGAAGTGCAAGAGAAAGAATTTGCACTATGTTTAAACATGATTGTGAAGAATGAGTCTCACATCATAAAAGATAAGTTGACTAAACTGTTGCAAAAAATTAAATTTGATTATTGGGTTATATCGGACACGGGCTCAACAGATGAAACAATGGAAATAATTGCCGATTTTTTCAAAGAAGTCAGGATTCCGGGTGAATTATATGAAGATAATTGGGTCGATTTTTCTCACAATCGAAACAAAGCACTAGGATATGCATTCAGAAAAAGCAAATACTTGCTAGTATTTGACGCGGACGATGAAATATGTGGCAACTTTGTACTGCCGGATTTAACAAGGGATTCTTATAGTTTGCAATTTGGAAGTTACACACGACCGCAAATTGTGAATAACCATAAACGGTGGAAATATGTCGGCGTTTTGCACGAATACATTTGTTCTGCTGATTCTAGAATTGATGACGCAAATACGGAAATTATAAAAGGACCCTATCATGTTATATCTGGTAGAAGTGGAAATAGAAATCTTGACAGTAACAAGTATTTGAAAGATGCAATTATTTTAGAGAAGGCGTACAATGATGCAGTAATTGCAAAAAACAATATGCATATTAGGTATGGTTTTTATTGCGCAAATAGTTATTACGATTGTGGAAAATATGAAAGTGCGATTTCATGGTATAAAAAGACACTTGAAAATGGCGGCTGGGCTCAGGAGAAATACGTGTCTTGTTTGAAACTTTACAACTGCTATAACAACCTGGATAATAAAGAAGCAGGGTTTTTTTATCTTGTCAAGTCGGCTGAGTATGATAGAGAGAGGGCGGAGTGTTATTACGAGCTTATAAAATATTATTCTGGCTCAGGTTTACATGATATTGCATATGGCTACTATGGCGTACTACGAGATTTTTATCACGACACTTATTTAAATGACGATTTGAATAATAAATTATTTGTAGATGTAAGTATATCCGAATTTCATTTGCCTTATTACGTTATAATTGTTTGTGAAAAAATGCGCGATTATGAGACAGGAATACACATGTACAGAATTATTTTTACGAAGAAATGCAAAATATTTGACACATGGTCAGTAAGCAACATGTTGTATAATTTACAATTTTTTACCGAACATGTTAAAGAGGAAGATAAAACGGCATTTTATTCGTTGTTTAAAGAATATGTAGACTTTCTTGTTGCCAATAATTATCCGATATCTGATGGCAAACATGAATTTATGAAGACTTATGAAAAATATGGCATAAAAAAAAGAGAAGCATCAGTGACGGATGAGTGTTCAAGCAGAAAAAAAATATTGATTTATACTGGATTTATGGGTTACTTATGGAATGACACATACATTTCCAATAATGCCGCCGGAGGAGCTGAAAAGGCGGTTGCATATTTGGCTAGGAATTTTCCGAAAGAATGTGAGATAATAATAAGCGGTGATGTTAGAGACGAAGTGGTGGGAAATGTAAGGTATGTGAATCGTTTCAAGTTGCAAGCATTGTTAGATGTTGAAAAATTTCACACAATTATTGTATCTCGGTATGTATCATTTTTTATATTATTTCCTCGGTTTAATTGTCATCAGCTGTACTTGTCTGCACATGATACCGGATTTTTAAATAACTTTAATGATGTTCCAGTAAATAGTATAATTGAAGAAAATAACAAATATATCAACGGAGTAATATGTTTAACGACATGGCATAAATTAAATGTGATTCAAAGCCACTCATGTTTAAAAGATAAAGTTTCGATAATTAATAATGGAATACTGGTTCCTCCATCTGTATCGTCAGATGGCATCAATCCTGATTCATCATTACCGCATAATAAAATAAAAAATAAATTTGTCTGGACGTCTTGCAGTAGTAGAGGATTGGATGTGTTGTTAAAGTTGTGGGATAAAATACTTGAAGTTATGCCAGATGCGACGCTGGATATATCATCTTATGATGCATTTCCGAATCCAAACAGAAACAAAGACGAGGACATTGAGAAACTTATAACTCAGCATAGTGACAGTGTTACACACTATGGGAAATTAAATACTTTACAATTACACGATTTAATATCGAAAGCAGAGTATTGGTTATATACGTGTACATTTTATGAAACGAGTTGCATCACTGCACTTGAGATGTTGATGCACGAAGTTGTGTGTTTATATTATCCGCTGGCCGGCCTCAATGAAACGATTGGAAAATATGGAATTCAGGTAATTCCTGGCACCGAAATTAAAAGTATTGTGAATTTGAGCGAAGAGAGAAAAGCAGAAATGAGAATAAATGGAAAGAAATATGCAATGTCGTGTTCATGGGAAAACCGGGCAAAAGAATGGGCTGGTGTATTGGGATTGAATCCTACATATCCAACACCCAAATTCAAAATGGTTATCATCAATTTGAAACGCCGTTATGATCGCAGACTGAAAATGGAAGCTCGGTTACAAAACCAAAATATAACAGGTTATGAGTTCATGGATGCCGTGGATGGTAGGCAGTTGGTCTTGACTGAAGAAGTGCGTGCACTATTCCATGGCAATGATTTCAACTACAAGAAGGGAGTCATCGGGTGCGCCATGTCGCACATTGCCTTGTGGAAGCGACTGATACATGATTCAACTTGTGATTTATATGTAATTTTAGAGGATGACTCGGAACTGGTGGATGACTTTGGGTTGAAAATGGCGCAAGCCGTTCAGTTGTTCAGTGCGGATGCCGAATCTGAATACTGTACCATTTCAACTTTGTTTCACTTGTCATACAATCGTTGTTTGAATTCCATCAAGCATCCGTGCACAAGCGTGGACAACCTGCGTGTCATTAAAAAAAACAACTATGAAGTTGATGGAGCTGGAGGATATATTATCAAAAAAAGCGGCGCCGCCCGTTTCATTGACTATTACACAACGCATTCAATTACCCGAGCAATAGACACTTCCGTTACCCATGTTTTCAATTCCCACATGTGTGAGACAAATGAATATTTAATAAAGACGCCATTCACGATATTCAATTCGGACAGTGATATACAAATTTGCGATGTTACAATGACAGTTGCTTTTTGTGACTGGTGGGATAAAGAATACTGTGGTGGATATTTTGAATTAAATAATAATTTTTTTACTAATTTGTTAAGAGAATATTGTAATAGTCATGAAATTAAAATAGTTAATCCATCTGAAAATCCTGATATTTTATTTTACAGTGTTTTTGGTTTTTCACATAAAAATTATACAGCTGGAAGAAAAATTTTCTTTTCAGGAGAACCATATCCACAAAGAGATGATGCTGATTTTAATGTGACGTTTGATGAAAATTCCTTTAACAACACAAGAGTTCCGTTGTGGTTATGTTATTTTGACAAATCAATACTTGAAGAGTGTAATAAGAGAAAAAATAATGAAAATATTATTCCTAGTAGAGAAAAATTTTGCTCCTTTATTGCAAGTGGTCCTGGATTAGCAAATAATCGTAAAGAATTTATTGAAAAATTATCAAAATATAAACAAGTGGATTGTGGTGGCTCATATTTAAATAATATTGGTTACATTGTTCCACTTGGTTTAAACTGCTCTGGTAAAATTGAACACAATAATAATTATAAATTTGCTATGGCATTTGAAAACACAATATATAAAGGATATGTTACAGAAAAAATTTGTGATGTTTTTAAATCTAATTGTGTTCCTATTTATTTGGGGCATCCAGATGTTGTAAAAGATTATAATCCAAAAACATTTATAAATGCAAATGATTTTGAGAACTTTGATGAATTAGTTGATTATATTATAAAAGTTGACAATGACGAAGAATTATATAAATCATTTTTTAAAGAACAAATAATTACACCATTGTGGTTTGATATTTTATCAAATGACCCAGATAAAACATTTTTTAAAAATTTAGCTGATAAAATAATTGGTAAAACAGAAAATAATAATAATAATAAAAATACAAATTTACAAATTTACAATATTTGGCACAACAAATTATTTGATAATTGCTATGAAAAATTAGATGAATATTCATTAGAAAAACTAACAATGTATGATGTTAATATAAAATATAGTAAAATATATAATAAGGACAAGAAATACAATATATTAAAAGAGTATGAACTAACAAATTATGAAAGCTTGTACCAAGATACAAACTATTGTCAAACATCTTGTTTTTATCACGTTTATACAAATAAATTATATGAAAAATCTGACTACATTGGTTTCATACAGTATGATATGATTTTAGAATCTAATTTTATTTACGCCATAGAAGAAAAAATTAATAATTCTCAAAATGACATATATTTTTATTCTTTATTTAATAATAAACTTAATGTTAAATTTGTTTGTAACCCATATGAAAAGTCTATACTACAAAAATATAATGAATATTTTAATACAAATCATTCTTATGAGACCGTTAAAAACAATAAAAAATCCAGTAACTTTATATGCTTACATACATTTGTTATTCCAAAAAAAATATATATAAAATTAATGAGTTGGTTTGTTAGTATTAAAGATTGGCTACACTCGAATTATTTGGATAAACTATATGACACAAGCATTGCCGAAATCACTGAAGTAATCTTTGGATTGTTTTTGTTATTACAAATGATTGAAGATGAATCTATAGAATTAGAAGAACTAAAGTTGTACCATGAATGGCCGCGATTACATAATGAAACTGAATGGTTAAATTATAAAGTAGTTATGCCTGAAAATGTAAGAAATATTACAAATAATAAGACTCCAAAATTGGTTTTTATATAAATGCATCCAATGACGCTATGGCGCCTCGTCGACGAGCCCAATTTGAAGTAACTGGAACTGGGTACGGGGATTCAAATTTTATCAAGTATAATAATAATAAAATTCATGAAAATGTAAAAAAAATATCAGAAGAACAAAATAATAAGATTCTTCTTTCAGATAGTTTTAAAATACACTATGGAACTAACTCAAAAAAAATTGATATAACTGAATTATCTTGAAAAATAAATAGTAAAAACTTGAATAGTTTTATGCTCGTTACCTTCTATTTTTATTATTTTTTATTTTCTTATCTTTTAACTTTTATCTTTTTTTTATTTTTTACAATTACTATGATTAATGGATTAATGTGAATGATGCAAATTATTGAATGCGTGGTCCTGCGATACACGGATTGAGTTAAATTATATATTCAAAGATACTTAAAGATGTCTCGCTAATAATGTTATAGAAAGGCAATTAAGCAATTCAACAAGCATACAAAATGGCAACAACGGCAACGAGTGGACAAAAGATGGCGGGATGTGTAAAGTGGTTTAATATGAAGACTGGTTTTGGTTTTTTGACTGTGGTTCGAGGTGGTGGAAGTGGCGAGCTAAAGGTTGGAAGCGAGGTTTTCGTGCATCATTCAAATGTCAAAGTTCAGGAGGAGCAGTACAGGTTCTTGGTTCAAGGTGAGTACGTGGAGTTTGATGTATCGAATGTTGCAAACGGTCAGCATTCGTGCCAGGCCACGAATGTGACGGGCATGTTTGGCGGCAAGTTGATGTGCGAGACGCGCAATGATGCGCGCCAGCCGTCTTCTTCGCAACAACAGGGTGGTCGAGGTGATGATGAAGAGGATGACGGTGGTGACGGTGACGCATACGTGCCGGTTCTGAGGAGGACAGCAAGTTCGGCAGCGCCATCAGCGCCATCATCATCCTCTTCATCATTCAAGACGCGTGGTGGCGCGAGTGGCGGTCGTGGCGATGATGCGCCTCGCACTCGTGGTCGCGGTGGTGGTCGCAGTTAAAACTTCTTAAAAAAATGAATAAAATAAATATGAAATGAAAATAATGATTTAGAATTTAAATTATTATTTATATTAAATATATTCAAATACTTATTACTTATTTACAATATGGATACCAATAATGTTGAAATGGAAGTTATGGAAGGGAGCAGTGAAGAGACGAGGTTATCAAAGTTGAAGGAGGACATTATTGGCGTGATGTGCAACGTGTTGAATTATATGACTTTGTCGTCATACGACTATTATTACACGCAATACCATCAAGAGTGTCGAAAGGAAATGAATGCCATTTATGACAACGGAGCAAGTTTAATTACGGTTGAAAGTTGCAAACATTTTTACGAGTGTTTGAAACGGCTGGAGAGCGTAACAGACACGGATGACCCTGATTATTACGAATTCAGAAGGAAAATGAGACGATTTATAATATCTTTGGCATCGATTAGACCATCATGATAAAAATAAAAATTGTTAATTTTATTTGATACTTTTTCTAGATTCTCTAGATTCTATTTATTTGCTTTTACTTTTTTATTTGCTAGCAAGAATGCTTTTTTAGTGTGGCTGCATCCATTTTTTAAAATGTCGTAATCAACGGCGGATGCATTTCCGCCGGTAATGGAGCTTGCCAAACGAGCCAAACCCCAAGATTGCGGTGTTTGGTTGGGTCGTGAACCCGAGGAATAGTATGCACCTTCGCCTTTACGCACGATTTGTTTCAGTGCGCCCAAAGAGCATCCAGTTTTACGTGCTAGTTCATTGCTTGGAGTAACGTTGTCAATATTGTAAATTCGTTTGGCATTTTCTATATGAGAAGATTTTTTACTCTTAAAAGAGGAAACGTTTTTCCGCGTGTAGTATTTGTTGCTCTTGTATAATTTCCGCGATTTCATCAACATTCCAAGTTGGCGCTTTTTGTCCTTTCTTGACAGCTGTTTTGGAATGTAGCGTGCAGGAAGAGATGTGCGATTATATTTTTTTGTTTTTCGAAGGTGCATGATGAATTTATTATATATTATATATTATATATTATATATTATATTTTATTATATTTTATTTTATTTATTGAGAGACACCTAGTTGATTCTAATAAAACCACCACCCACCTCGTCGGCTTCCGCCGCCGCATCCATCACAGTCTGAAGCAAACCAACAGTCAGTTGCACTCCATCCCGGGTATTGACACCCCCATCCGTTGCCAGTATTAATGCATCCATTTCTACAGTTGTAATTCACACCACCACCATAACCATAACTATAGGGGTTGAAATAGATGGGTTGCGCGTATTGTCTTCCCCACCAACCGCCTCCACCCCAGCCGCCGCCACCTCCGTGTCGACTTCCACTACCGTGAGGATGTCCTCGCCCTCCATGACCTTGATGAGACTCTATGATGGTGGATTTTTGTTTACAAAATGAAAATAAAACAATTACAGATATTGACGCAATAATGGCTAAAATAATATAAAATATTTTTGACATTGTGTTATTATTATGTTATATTATTTATATATAAAAAATAATATAGCAATGGTAATATAATAATAGTCGCATTTATAGCGACTCCTTGTTGAAGAAAATTTGTCGAAAATGTGTCATTTCTTTATCTGTAAATATACTTGTCAAGAAATCATTTGGAGTTTTAGTTTCTTTTAAAAGGTTGGAAATCATAAAAAGCGAATAAATTCCGCATTCCGTGTTGCTTTTTTGGTGTTGTTTATCATTTACAACGTATTTGAAATTTATTCCGATTTCTTTTCCCTGTTTCATTATTTTCTTGGCAAATTTATTGATTTCTTTGGATGGCGGGTCGCCGGTGCTGTCGAAGAAGAAAATGAACTGTTGTTTAATATTGATGAAGAGAGATATCCAGTGAGAGCCGGATAAATAGTGTGGGTCGGTATTAAAAATGATTCCAATTTTATTTTTATTATTGGCCGGATTCAAGTAAGTTTTTATGTCGAAATTGCACAATTCTTCGTATACGCATGATGGGTCACCCTTTGGAGTTTTGTCGAAATCAATGGGTGACGGACCAATAAATTCAAAAAAAGGAAACGCGTCTTCGTATTGTTTCATAACTTTTGTAATATCAACACTGGACAGCCACTCATGTGGATTTTTATTCCACGTTTTTGGGCTTTCAGGTGCAAAATAGTTGAATAAATCTTTCGTGGCAGATGCGCCTTCGTTAAACAGTTGTCGCATCCAACACGATTCCTTGTTACACACGCTTCCAAATCCTGTTTTCAGCGATTCCCATATTTCTTTCACATCATTGCTCTTTATTAATGCATCTGGATGACGCGCGTTCCAACTGTTTCTGAGTTTTATAATAGCATTTGTGGTATAGCACGTGAAATCTTTTTCTTGGGTTGGTGCGCATGAAAGTTTTTTGAACGATTCATCTAAATTATTTTCATTTTCTTGCGTAGGTTTTTTTCGAATACTTTTATTTTTTTTATGTTTTAAACTATGAGGAGGCATTTGTATTTAATTTATAGTTATAATACTTTTTTATTTTAATTTTATTTTTAATTTTATTTTGTTATTTTAATTTTTAGTTTCTTCTGAATTAATTTCATTGGTGGTGGTGGTGGTGCCGGGAATTTTATCTTTTTTATTTTTTTGTTTTTTTAGTCCCTTGTATTTGAATGATGGGTCTTTGGGATTGAATTTAAATTGTTGCGGGAAAACAACCGGTTCTTTTTTCTGAGACGATGATTTTTTTATAACATAAGTATCAAGTGTAAGTTTTTTTACTTCTTTTGGTTTGAAACAAAGTTCGTTGGTTTTATTTAATTCAAATGCGTTGAGCACGTCGAGTGCGTCGAGTTTGTTACTGCATATGCAGTTCTGCTGCGCAGTTGGTTCACCCGCTACAATTCCCATGCACACGTAACATTTTTGTATGGTTTCACTTTGGTCTTCAAATTTCAAATGGGAAATGCACGCCTTCATGTACATGTTGAATGCGCCGTTTAACGCAACATCATTCATTTCATCTTTAAAAAGGTCTTTTGTGATGGAAATTATTCTTTTTCGATAAAATTTCAAATCTCTCTTGAATCCCGTGTTGTAATCTATATTATTTTTGCGAAGGTATTTTTCATACTGTGCGACATTTACCATATATTCTAGAGTTGCGTCATCGACGGAATTTAAAGAAATGTCCATTAGTCAATTATTTTATTTATTTTATATATAATTATATATAATTAATTATATATTATTATTATCTTATACAAATATATAATCAATGACGGCGAATATAAACATTCTGCTTATTGACACGCGTGTATCGCATTATGAGGCGATTATTGCGGCTGTCGACCCTGCATTGTCACTGGGGATAACGTTTGACTATTACACTGACACTTTCGACACATTGAAAGAGCGAATGAGGTCAAGTGGCGTTCTCGCGAATTCAGTTGGACTTGTTCAGCACAATTATAAAATGCCGACATTTAAAATTGTGGATGCGCAAACAACAACAAGCATCATTGAGCAAGTTGAAACACAGGATAATGAATTATCCACATGGACACCATTAAAAGAATTTATTGAGTGGTGCAAGACGGAATTAAACACTGCACATTTTGACATGATGGCGTGTGCGCTTTATTCTAATCCTGATTGGAAATACATCATCGACACGCTGTCGGTACAAACCGGCGTGGAAATCCGCGCTTCAACTGATGATACGGGCTCGTCATCGCTCGGTGGAAACTGGTTTTTGGAGTCGCATGTTGGCATTAATCTGAAAGAAGTGTATTTTAATGATTCGATTAATGGTTATATGGGATTATTAGATTCTGAAATGTTCAACGTGGATAGCTTGTACTTGTATACGACTCAAGTGCCCACAATAACAACGTTACCACCCCGACCAACCCGCCCAACGAATCCCACATTGCCTCTATCTGCTCCAACTCTACCATCACGACCAACGTTGCCAACCGGGACGCTTCCTTACAGTATTTTTGGGGGACCAAGTGGAATTGGTGGATATGCTGTATCCTACGGTGATGATGATCACACTAATTCATTTTCTAAAGTAAGTTCACAACTTAAAAGCAATGTTCTATATTTATTTTCAACCCCGATGGCGTTAAAATCGGATAATAATGGTAGTTTGGTACTATGGGGATATCATGTTTCTTCAGCAAAAACAATAGCGCCGGCGTCCGAAAATTTATCAAGTAACGTTGTGTCAGTGTGTACATATAGTGACTATTTATATGCTTTAAAAAGCAATGGTGCAGTTGTGGGGTATGGAATTTTTACAAATTTTCCTGCATTTCCTACATCTGATTTGTCTAGTGGTGTTAACTTTATAGCCACATCATATCAGGATATAGCATGCTTGAAAAGCGACGGGTCAATAAGAGGTTGGGGATGCGAAGTTTTCAAAAATTCATCATCAGTTCCTGCCTTTATATATCCTGCCGGTTCAAATTTAAATAGTGGTTTCGTTAAACTAGTAACAATTGGTTGGCCTCCCGCTTTTGCCGCAATAAAAACGGACGGGTCAGTTGTATTTTTTGGAGGAACATCGGCTAGTACTAATTATTTGTCCAATCCAACAACATTTTATCCGGCTGGAAGTAATATTACTTCTGGCGTAGTCGATGTATTCCTCACAATAGGTTATGATTGGAATTCGTGTTATATTGCATTAAAAAGCGATGGTTCTCTTGTGGCGTGGGGAGCTGGAGCATCAAGTTTAAGTACGTATATAACAGGTAAAACAGCAGTTAAAATTATAAAAATGAATGATAGACCGCTTATATTATTATCAGATGGAACATATATAGATACATTATCAGGTGCATCTGCAGGAACACAAACAAACATTGTAGATGCAATAGAATCGAATGGTCGATGTATATTTTTAAGAAGCGATGGAACATTGGCTTGGAGGGGTGGCAACAGTTTTGGATATTTTTTTAGTACTGATATATCTGTGCATATAAATGTAGTCAAAATGTGGAATTTATATGAAGGAGAGTTTAATCAAGGAGCAGTCATTTTAAATTCCAGTGGAGAATTGCGACTGTTAATGAATAATGTCTTACTTTTATCGAATGTAAACAACGCTACCGTATCCAATAAGATTATATGTGCTATAACAAGTGACGGCAAGGTGACAACTATCAAAAATAGAGGGGCAGGAGGAACCGGCTGGACAACATGGGTAACGTCAGGACCAACTTTAAACTTTGATAGAATTTATGCAAATAATGCGTCGCTAGAAAGCGCAACAAGCGTTCTTGCCGTAACAAATTCCACAAATGTTTCCGTCGTATTGAAAACTCAGCTTATTCTTCCATACTTTTTTTCTTTTAATGGAACTAATGCATACGCAACATGTCCGTATAATTCATATAATACTGCATTAGATTTGGTAACTGGATACACGGGAACTTCCGCGTCAATTGGCGGAAATGCATTTACAATCGAGACGTGGTATTATCAACCGGCACAAACTCTGAATTCAACAATTGTTGACAGAGGAAATTCATGTTATTTGTTTCAAGTGAGTCCTAATGCAAATACAATAACGGCAAATCTCGGATGCTTGGGATTTGCCAATACTGCAATTTCTGGCACTTGGTTGTATGCCACTAGCGCAACTGTAACTACAGGAAAATGGTGCCATGTTGCAATAACGCGCTCAGGAACTTCTTATCAATTCTACATTAATGGTGTTTTAAAACAAACAATGACTGGACCGGCAACATTAAATAGAGATGATGGAGTTTTGGGAATAGGAACGCAACTGGCCGGAACTACAACTGGCTCAAATTTTACAAATTCGGGATGTAGCATGTACGATTTGCGTCTATGGAATGTGTGTCGCACACCTGCCCAAATTCAAAGTTACATGAATGTTCTCGTTGAACCCAGTAGCGCCGGATTAGTTGCAAATTATTTATTGAATGACAATTCCGGTACATTTTATGATAGAACAAGAAATGCTTTGCATTGTACCATTGCCAATTATTCAAGTTCTTTGTGGGTGACCACTTTCGCCTTTCCGAACATTGGACTGTATTTAAATCCCGATTTTAGTTTTATTCGCGGTATTTTTTTGCCTGGTGTTTCTTCAGCTTTGTATATCAATCTTAAATATACGGATTTTACGGGTGCAAATTTAACCGGAATAAATTTTTCGAATGTTGATTTAACTGGTGCAAATTTTAGTGGTGCAAATTTAACTAATGTTAATTTTACGAGTGCAATCTTGAAAGGAATAACTATCAATAATTCAACGAAATTTACAGGAGCAAATTTTAACAATGCAATGGTATATTCAATTATTGGCAGTATAAATCCAAGTCTTCTTCCTAATAGCAACTATTCATATTATTTTTCAAATGTTGGTTTGTCAAACCCGTTGATAGATTATAATAATGCCAACACAAGCATTGCGCTTCCGCCAACTTCGATTACCAACTATGTAGTATATTTTGCAAGCTATTACAATTTCAAAAAATCCAACGCTCGATTTTACATTTCATGGGCAACCGATTCCAATGCACTTTCTTTTTCTTCTTCAAGTTACACGCCAAAAGTGCGTTTTCAAGTTGTACATCAAACAACAAATGTAGTTGGCATAGATGTTTTATTTGATTATGCTGCCGGAAAAGGATGCATTGAGTCAACTGTGCCATTTTACATTGATAGTGAAAATGAAGGAAATGGTAATGTGTCTGACAATGGTGCATCAGCAAATAAAAATGTGCCGATAAGATATAGGTTATGGGGAGAGTTGTTGAATGGGACAAGGTCTTCATCGTATGTTAATGTAAACCAATCTAGCACGGCTGTAACACAATTTGCATTATCCGATGACATAATCACGAATGCGCCGAGTTGGTACACAAGCATCACCACCAACAGCAATAGTTCTAATTATTATAATAATATTGGTTATATAAGTAACAGCAATAATGCATTATTTTTGTACGGAAAGCAGACATTTGCAAATGGAGTTATTAGTGCAGGCGCAACATTTTATAACTGGGCAACGAGCACGCCTTACATAATTCCTGCAACAACTGGCGCTTGGCGCAAGTACGTAATTGACCCGACTGGAAATTCAGTTTTTATCAATACATGGAATTCGACAAATGAAGGGTGGTGTAGATATGTATTTTCTACAAATACACTGACAGTATTGAGTCCTGGGCAATTTGGAAGTGCAAGTAACACCGTGTGCAATTCAACAGGAACTCGCGCTTATACTAACGATATAGAAAAGTTATTGGTTTATAATTTAACTACAAGCACAGCATCTGTTGTTTCAATTGGGTCAATTAGCAATTTACGAGATATGTTTATAGATAAGAATGATAAATATATTGTAACAAGTTCATATAATGTCGCAACAGTTTATATAATAAATATAGTAAATGACGCCTTCACTAAAATTTCAACTGGTCAAATTGTTTCGAATGATACTTTAGCATGGGCATCTTTTGATGACAGTAGTACCTATTGCTATGCTGCATTTTTGGGCAGTAAAAATGTAGTATATAGGATAAAACTATCTGATGCGACATGGTCGTTATTTATAACATTGCCTGTCGCCGCATCATCAGACAAAATCACAATAATCAACAAATATTTATACATTTTTGGAATAAATTCCATCAGTCAATATTCAATGATTGATACAACGGCTGCAACTCCGACCATTACTGTCAACTCTTTTCCAACGGGATATGACACGGTATTACAGGTATATGAAACAAAACAAAAAAATAATGTGTATTGTTCTTTAACTTATAATGGAGTTCCAACCATAATGCATTTTACTGGTTTTCCAAATACGTTTAATAATTCAAGTGGTATCATGCTGAATTTTCCTATGAATTATTCAAATGCTAATTTGACCAATTATAATATATCAAATATGACGTATATGAACAACAGTAATTTTAGTAATGCAACGCTAACAAATGCTAATTTTTCTAATTCAAATCTTGAAAATTCATCATTCAGTGGAAGTGTTGATTTTTCCACCGCCAATTTCACTGGTGCGAATATAAATAACATTTCTTTTGGTGATAGTTTGTTCGATTATACGTTGGATGCAAATTCAAATGCAACTGTTACAAATTATCGCGGAGGAGCAAGTTTAGTTTTTCCTGAGAAAGTAAGTGGCACGTATACAATCACTGCAATTGCAGACAACATGACTTGGGTGGGGGTGCCTACTGGGTTTACCAATTTTTCATTCAGCGCAACCTCTAAACTTGTTACAATTGGACAAAATGCATTCATGTTTATAGGCTTGGGTATAATTACATCACCATTTGGTCCAAAAACATTCTTTCCACCAACTTTGACCACGATTGGTTATCGTGCATTTTACTATGCCACTACAAACCCTGATTCAGTAACTCCGGGTGCAGGTTATCAGAAGTTGAGGATTAGTAATGACGCGGATGTTATTCTTCCATTAAGCGTCAACTCTGTTGGATCTATTGCATTTTCACAATTTGGTCCAAATTGTTATGTAAAATTAAAATCGATTCTTACATGGAGTTCTGTGTTAACCACACCTCGTGCAACGGGGTCTACATTTACTTATGCGGCAACAAGCAGCGGTCCTGTTGGATACACTGGTTATCCTGGTTATAATAATGGAATTCCAACTAAGCCTATTTATTATGCATCATCAAATACATCGATTGCCACAATTAATTCATCCACCGGGTTGGTAACGCTTGTGGGAATTGGAGCCGTCACATTTACTGCAAATCAAGATACGGAAAGTAGTAGTGAAGTGAGTTTTTACGCTGCTGATACGATTACATCAGCAACACTGACTGTTACAAAAGGAACGCCGACCTTGAGTGCTTTTTCAATTGCATCCAAAAATTTGGGAGATTCATCCTTTGCAGTTACGGCACCAGCGAGTCAAAATACTACTGTTGGAACATTCCATTATACAAGCAATAATTCGTCGGTTGCCACAATTACCGATGCGGGAACGATTACCATTGTTAATGTGGGTTCTGCCACGATTACCGTAAACCAGGATGAGACAACTTATTTTTACGCACCGACAGCCATTACTGCGGTATTTACTGTTGGAAAAGGAACGCCGACATTAAGTTTTCCATCTCAAAGCGTTACTAAAACGATTGGAGATGCTAATTTCAACGTGGTTGCAACCGCGCCAGCTCTTAGCACTGGAGCATTTCATTATACATTCAGCAATCTAATTTTCAGCGGAATTGCAGGCACGCAATTTAATCGTATTGCAATGTCGAGTAACGGTCAGTATATTTCTGCAATATATTCAGACCCAGCTAATTACATTTACGTATCCAACAACTATGGATTCACTTGGACTCGTTATGCTTTCGCTGATGCTGGTAATAGAATCGCCATGTCATCAACCGGACAATATCAAGCTTACAATCATGCTGGTGGAGTATTTGTTTCAAGTAATTATGGTGTTAGTTTTGCGAAGACAGGAGCTAATAATAGTGGAAATATTCGTGTTGAAATGTCAGACTCTGGACAGTATATTATCAGCGTTGGTAACTCGGCACAAATTTATACATCAACTGACTTTGGTTCAACCTGGGCAGCCAAAATGACTAATGCTTATTGGCAAGATTGTGCAATTACTGCGGATGGTACTACTCAATTCGCGCTTGAATGGGGGTCAGGGCAAATATTTAAAACTACAGATAACTGGGCGACAAATTCGACAATATACAGTTCTGGAATATCATACCAACTTAACACTATGGCAATCTCGTCTGACGGGAAATACCTTGCATGTAATAGAGCGATATCATCGAACTATGGAGTTACATGGGCAGCAACAACAATTCCGGGCTCAACAAATATTTGGACAATGGTGTCAATATCTGCAAGTGGCAAAATTCAGGCACTGGGTAATAGTGAAGGAATTTACTTTTCTATTGATTACGGAGCTACATGGAATAAAGACACATATTCTGCAACAAATGCGTCATCTTTAACAACTATGCGCATATCTAGGGATGGTTCCTTCATTGCGGCAGGATTCGGTGTAAATTTAATAAGAATGTATATAGGAGGACTGGCGGCTGCAAATATTGCAACTTTGAATGAGCTTTCTGGTTCAGTGTCATTAACAGGTGGCGGAAGCATTATTATATCGGCATCACAAGATATGTCAACGTCGTACAACGCATCCACCACTTCGGCAAAAACCCTTTTGATTGTAAACAAGGTTACGCCGACGTTGAGCAATGTTACAATTTCAAAAACGTATGGAGACGCGGCATTTCAGGTTACAGCACCCGCAGGTTCTAGCACGAGCACCGGAACAATGCTTTATGCTTTTTTAAGCGGTGATACGACGGTTGCGTCAATAACCGGTACGGGACTAATAACGGTCAACAAGGTGGGCACAGTTGTATTTTCTGCAAGTCAAAATGAAACATCCGGTTACAATGCGCCCACACCTGTCACTGTGACACTGACTGTTTCGAAAGCAACACCAACTTTGATAGATTTTACAATTGGACAAAAATATATTGGAGATTCGGTTTTTACCCTTACCGCACCAACAATTAAACAGTATTTGTATTCTATAAATTATCCAACACAAAACACAGTGTTGATCAATTTTCCAAGAATAAGTACACTAACTTATTGGGAAATAAGTATTTCATTCAATAAAACTGCAGTCTTGAGTCGATATGAATTTTTAATGGGTAATCCCATTTCTACAAGTAGTGGATGGGCATTTTTTTTAAATCCGGGCGGTGGAGTCCATATTGTTTCATATACTGAAGGCATATATTGGGATTTCTTAAGCGGTATACTGATAAATACAAATTATGTACTCACAATTCAACGAACCCCTACTCTTCTTTATGTTTTTCTAAAGAATGTTAACACAGGAGTTACAGTATCTTCTAATCGTGATTATATTAGTGAGGGTAAAAATTTAATATTAACTCCAGATAATATTTGTACTTTTGGCACAAATAATCCACCTACAACATTATCTGGAATAGTATCATCTGTCACCGTTAAGGACCCCCAAACAACTGAAGTAAGCAATGGACCACTGCGCTACGCGGTAAAATATACATACGCTAATGTGTTTTCATCCATTGCTGCAGGTTCTCAAATGATGGACTCGGCAATGTCATTGAATGGCATGTATCAAACCGTGACGACGTATAAAAATGGATTCTGGTTATCTGCAAATTATGGAGCAACCTGGACAAATCAATCGCCTTCATCAACAGCCGTTGGCAGTGTAATATATAAAGCCGTTACCATGTCATCATCTGGGCAATATCAAAGTGTTTGTGAATACGGTGGATATATACGTGTTTCGAATGATTATGGTGTAACTTGGACAAAACCTGCAACAATAACAGCTGCAAAAAATTTCATGGCTATTAAAATGTCGGATAGCGGTTTACATCAAACTTGTGTTGCTGATAATGATTA
>Ga0114962_10002003_pt1 | contig 17364 bp, 14 predicted proteins | sample C_130820_MF_Meta_FD_87017 | JGI IMG/M metagenome (GOLD analysis project Ga0114962, IMG submission 87017) | Freshwater microbial communities from Lake Croche, Canada to study carbon cycling - C_130820_MF_MetaG | ecosystem: Environmental > Aquatic > Freshwater > Lake | place: Lake Croche, Canada...
CCTATCGTTCCAGAAAGAAATCCGCCTATTCGTTTCAGAAAAGAAATACCTGCTCCTTGGCTTCGCCTACAATTGAAAGAAGGAAAAAACAGACAAGTAAGACGGATGACAGCCTCTGTTGGTTTTCCTACTTTGCGCTTGATCAGATACCGGATTGAAAAACTAACCATCGACCATTTGCAGCCCGGCGAAATGATGGAAATAGAACAAAAGGAGTTGTATAAGTTATTGTTTGGGTAAGAAGATGGTAGTCGAAACTATTTTGTAATTTTTATTTTCTTCCAATTCTTATCCTGAATTTTTATAAAAGAAGAACTTACTAACTAAAATAATAGCCCCTATTTTTTGTTTTAAAAATTACCCACTACTAACGCCCAAAAAAACTATTTTCGCCACCGCTAAAAAAGATAATAATGAATAAAGGACCGGTTTCTCAATTTATAGAACACCACTATCGCCACTTTAATGCAGCGGCATTGGTGGATGCAGCCAAAGGCTACGAAACACACCTTACGGAAGGGGGTAAAATGATGGTTACCCTTGCAGGTGCCATGAGTACAGCAGAGTTGGGTATTTCTTTTGCCGAAATGATTCGCCAGGGAAAAGTAGATATCATCAGTTGTACCGGTGCTAACCTGGAAGAAGATGTGATGAACCTGGTGGCACACAGCCACTACAAACGTGTGCCTAACTACCGCGACCTTACGCCACAAGATGAGTGGGATTTGCTGGAGAATCATTACAACCGTGTAACAGATACTTGTATTCCGGAAGAAGAAGCTTTTCGTCGCTTGCAAAAGCACTTGGTAAAACAATGGAAAGACGCAGAAGAGAAGGGGGAAAGGTATTTTCCGCATGAGTTTCTGTACAAAACCGTGTTGAGTGGTGAGTTGGAGCAGTACTATGAAATTGACCCAAAAAACAGTTGGATATTAGCCGCCGCAGAAAAGAATATTCCTATCATCGTTCCGGGTTGGGAAGATAGCACCACAGGAAACATCTTTGCGAGCTATGTAATAAAGGGCGAAATGAAAGCTAGTACCGTGAAGAACGGTATTGAATACATGGTATTTCTGACTGAATGGTACCGTGCTAACAGTGGTGGAAAGGGCGTTGGCTTCTTCCAGATTGGTGGTGGTATTGCGGGTGATTTCCCAATATGTGTGGTGCCAATGATGTACCAGGATCTGGAGTGGCATGATGTGCCGTTCTGGAGTTATTTCTGTCAGATAAGCGATAGTACTACCTCTTATGGTTCATATAGTGGTGCTGTGCCAAATGAGAAAATTACTTGGGGCAAGCTAGACATTCATACACCAAAATTCATCGTAGAGAGTGATGCTACGATTGTGGCTCCCTTGATTTTTGCGTGGATATTGGGGTGGTAGGCAGTAGTAATACGTATAAGTATTAAGTTATAGGTTAGTAGAAATAAAAAGAGAGAAGCAGATTGCTTCTCTCTTTTTGCTAACGTAAAGCCTATAACTTATTACTTTTTAAACCAAGTTTATATCAAAGGTTGATAGTTGTACAAATTGTCCTATTCTTTCGTGGATTTCTTCTTTGGTAAGAGACCTTAAACGCTCTGTTCCAAACTTTTCTACAGCAAAACTAGCCATTGCACTACCTACAATGATGGCTGTTTTCATGTTGTTGAAGCTGATGTCTTTTGTCTTTGCCAAGTGTGCAATAAATCCACCTGCGAAAGTATCTCCTGCTCCTGTTGGATCGAAAACTTCTTCTAGTGGTAAAGCTGGTGCGGAGAAAATCTGGTTGTCGTGGAATAACAGTGCACCATGTTCTCCCTTTTTGATGATTACAAACTTAGGTCCCATAGCCGAAATCTTTTGTGCAGCACGAACCAATGAATAGTCCCCACTCAACTGGCGAGCTTCACTATCATTTACCATCAACACATCTACCAAACTAAGGGTATGTTTGAGGTCGTCTAGCGCAATATCCATCCAGAAGTTCATAGTATCCATTACAATCAACTTTGGTTTTGTTTTCAATTGCTCAATCACACTGCTCTGAACAGAAGGGGCTAGGTTGCCTAACATCAGAAACTCACAATCCTGATAGCTATCTGGTACTACTGGTTTGAAATCGCCCAATACATTTAGTTCAGTTACCAATGTATCGCGGGTATTCATATCCATGTGGTAACGACCACTCCAGAAGAAAGTCTTTTCATCTTTTTTAATTTGTACTCCTTCCAAAGCCACTCCACGAGCGGTGAGTGTATCTAATTCTGACTGAGGGAAATCGCCACCAACTACAGAGATTTGCTTTACACCTGTGAAATTGCTGGCACACCAAGCGATGAAAGTACCTGCCCCACCAATTATTTTATCAGTTTTTCCGAATGGCGTTTCTATCTGATCGAAAGCCATAGAACCTACTACTACTAAAGACATATTTTTTTTATTATTTGGGGGCGAAACTAAAGGAAAATAATTTATGTTTATTTGTAACAAACTTTGCAGGTACAAACTGCCAGTTTTTTTTAATTAATTGGGTCTATTTTTTATAGCGAGAAATAAATTTTCGGGTTTAAAACAAGATTATTTAAAGCAATTAATAGTTGCCAAAAAGGACTTTCTTTATTTTAACCTATTGCTTATTACCATTTTATTACTTTTGCGACATCTTCTCAAGAAGTTATTTATACATTATGTCTTCAATCATAGAACAAATAGACTTACATAAATTGCCCAAACACATTGCAATCATTATGGATGGCAATGGCAGATGGGCTGCCGAGAAAGGGCAAGAGCGCTTATATGGACACTATCATGGCGTTGAAAGTGTGAGGAATATAGTAGAAGGCTGCTCCGATTTGGGTGTTGGATACCTGACCCTCTATGCTTTCAGCACAGAAAACTGGGACAGGCCAGAACCAGAAGTGAATGGGTTGATGGCATTATTGGCTGAAACAGTGCGTAAGGAAGTGCCTATTCTGAACAAAAACAATATCAAACTACACATTATTGGCGATATGAACATGTTGCCACCCTTTGCGGTGAAAGCTTTGGAAGAATCTATTTTTCTTACAAGTCAAAACACAGGATTAAACCTGGTGATGGCATTAAGCTATAGCAGCCGTTGGGAACTGACAGATGCTGTGAAAAGAATTGGCCATGATGTAGAGAATGGAAAAATAAAAGCGGAAGATATTAACCAGGATACCCTACAGCAATATTTAAGTACAAGTGATTTCCCCGATCCTGAGCTGATGATACGTACCAGTGGCGAGTATCGAATCAGTAACTTTTTGTTGTATCAACTGGCTTATGCTGAGCTATATTTTACGAATACCCGCTGGCCCGATTTTAGAAAAGAAAACCTGTATGAAGCCATCATTGACTTCCAAAACAGACAAAGACGCTTTGGTAAAACAAGTAAACAAATTGAGGAAGAAGAGACCACAAATACCCTAATCTCTTAAAGTGTGATTTGTTTAACTTCTTATTTAACAAAGACTTTTAAAATATGCCTTTAATTTGCCACTTTTATAGCAAATTGATAATTATTGAAAGCTTTCGTTTTAAAACAGTCTTCAGGTCAATTACAAACCCCCAACTGGATGCAGTTAGTTTATAGATTATTATTTTTAGCTTTCATTATTACTTTTATTTCCATCACTGTTCACGCACAGGAGAACACAAAGGATACGTCTATTACTTCGATAGATGCCGACTTGGTAAATCTTTTTAATCAAAAGGTTCCAAGAAAATATAAGATAGCAGCTATAAAAGTTATAGGCAATCATTTTTTTGATGAGAACCTTCTTGTTTCAGTTTCTACTTTAAATGTTGGAGATGAGGTAACCATTCCGGGTGGAGATAACTTTTCTAAAGCTATTACAAAACTTTGGGGTCAAAACTACTTTAGTAATATAGCTATCAATATTACCAAGCTAGAAGGAAAAAACATTACCGTAGAAATAGCGGTTACCGAGCGGCCTCGTCTTGCCAAATATTCTTTTATTGGTGTTTCTAAAGGAGATGCAGATGATTTGAAGACTAAATCGGGATTAATTGTTGGAAGGGTTGTTACCGAAAACATGAAGCGTTCTGCAATAGATGCTATAAACAAGTTTTATGCTGAAAAGGGCTATCAGGACGTAAAAACAAAGATTGAAGAGCAGAAAGATAAAACATTGCAGAACTCTCTTTCCATTGTTTTTAATATTGATAAAGGAGCTAAGACTCGCATAAACAATATTAGCATTGATGGAAATACCATTGATGAAGCTAAACTTAAAGGCAAACTAAAAGATACAAAAGAGCAATCAAGGTTAACGCTTTATCCCCCGGATAATAGTGGTGGTTTTATAACACCCAAGCATTACACTTTTGATGATTATCTTAAAGATCATGGGTATCTTACGTTTTCATATACCAAGAAATTGTTAGATCCTTATGTACGTTTAAAGTTCTTTACATCAGCGAAATTTAATGAAAAGAAATATGCGGATGACAAGGAGAAATTGATTGATTATTACAATAGCCTTGGTTACAGAGATGCAGCAATCGTAAAAGACAAGGTATTTAAGAATTCCAAAGGCTCTTTTAATATTGATATAAAAGTAAGTGAAGGACACAAGTATTATTTTGGCAATATCGTTTGGAGAGGAAATACTAAATATAACGATTCCCTTCTTACTGTTGTACTAGGGATACAAAAGGGGGACATATATAATGCCGAATTACTGAATAAACGACTTGGAAAGGGTGCTCCTGAAGGAACGGACATCAGTACTTTATATCAGGATGAAGGATACTTGTTCTTCCGTACAGATCCTGTTGAAGTTGCAGTGTATAATGATACGATCGACTATGAAATAAGAATTGTAGAAGGGCCACAAGCAACCATAAAGAATATTCGTATTTCGGGCAATGAAAAAACCAAGGAATATATTGTAAGAAGAGAATTAAGAACAGTACCGGGTGATAAGTTTAGTAAAACTAATCTTATTCGTTCTCAGCGAGAAATAGCCCAGTTAAACTTCTTTAATCCGGAGAAGATAGGAATCAATCCAGTACCAAATCCCGATGATGGTACTGTTGACATTAATTATTCAGTAGAAGAAAAGTCTAGCGACCAATTAGAGTTAAGTGCAGGATGGGGTGGAAACATTGGCTTAACGGGTACATTAGGGGTAACTTTCAATAATTTCTCAACCAAAAATTTATTTCACAAAAAAGCTTGGGATCCTTTACCAATGGGTGATGGAGAGAAGTTAAGCATCCGTGTACAAAGTAATGGTCGAGCGTTTAGATCTTACAACTTTTCATTTACAGAACCTTGGGTGGGCGGTAAAAAAAGAAATACTTTGTCTTTCTCCTTGTTTGACACGAAGTTTTCTAATTCTTATAACCCAGTCACAGGAACTTATTCTAATACTTCTGAAAGCTATATCAGAACAACAGGTGGTGGTATAAACTTCGGTAAACAACTTACTTGGCCAGATGATTATTTTTCTGCTTCTCTGGGTTTAAACTTGTCTCGTTATAAGTTGAGTAACTATTACATAGACAGGGTCAATTTGCCAGGTTATGATAATGGCGATTCCTACAATCTTAATTTTAAGGCTGCTATAGAACGCAACTCTATCAATCAGCCACAGTTCCCAAGTAGTGGATCTAACCTATTGTTGAGTTTGGCATTAACGCCTCCCTACTCATCAATCTGGAAAGGAACAGCCAATCAGTCTAATCCTTATCAATGGATAGAATATTATAAGTGGCGTTTCAATGGTGAATGGTATGTACCCTTAAGTAAACCAACTGGTGCAGATAGAAACCAGATGTTTGTTTTGAAAGCAGCGGCAAAATATGGTTTCTTAGGTAGATATAACAGCTCTCTAAAAATATCTCCTTTCGAACGCTTTCAGGTGGGGGATGCGGGTTTAGCAAATCAATCTGCTCTATTAGGTTATGAAATAATTTCTCAAAGAGGATATCCAGTTTATCAATCATCAAATCCATCCATCAACCCCGAGCAATCAGGAGCGTCGGAATATTTTACAATTTTCAATAAATACAGCTTAGAGGTTAGATATCCTTTAAGTTTGAGTGCGAGTAGTACCATTTATGCATTAACCTTTTTCGAAGCCGCAAATGGTTGGTATTCGGTACAAGACTATAATCCATTCCAATTACGTAGATCTGTTGGTGTAGGTATGCGTTTCTTTCTGCCGATGTTTGGGTTGTTAGGATTTGATTATGGAATTGGGTTAGATAGAATGACCCCCGGAGGAAGCCTGAAAGATGCAGCTAGATTCACATTTATGCTTGGCTACGAACCAGAATAATTGATTGGATTTACTGGAATTCGTTAATTTGTATAAAACGCTCCGTTATGAATAGGTTAATAACATTAATAATTGCGCTCACTCTTCTATCAATAGGAGTAACTGCACAGCGATATGCTATTATTGATACTAAATATATTCTGAGTAATATGCCAGAATACAAAATACTAGATAAACGTATGCAAAACATAAGTGAAAGCTGGCAAAAAGATATAGATGCCAAGCAAGCGGTTCTTGATAGGATGTATAAGAATTATGATGCAGAACAATATATGTTGACAGACGAATTGAAGAAGTCGAGGCAGTTGGAAATAACAAATAAAGAAAAAGAAATTCGCGAGTTACAAAAGAAAAGATTTGGTTATCAGGGCGACCTCTTTAAAGAAAGAGAAAATCTAGTAAAACCCATTCAGGATAAGGTTTATAATGCAATTTCCAAATTGGCTGTTTCAAGGAGCTACGATTTCATATTAGATAAAAGTGAAGGCATAACCGTTATATTTGCCGACCCAAAATTGGATAAAAGCGACGATGTATTAAGAGAATTGGGTATTAAAGTAATAAAGTAAAAGCGTTTATACAATTAATAAATAACAACAAAAAACAAGTAAATGAAAAAATGTTTAGTAGGCTGTATCGTTTTGGCAGCAAGTTTATTCTTCAGTTCCAAAACTACTGCACAAATTAAAATCGGAACCTTCGATGAACAAAGTGTATTGGGCTTAATGCCTGGAATACAAAAGGTAGATACTGTATTACAGAAATATGTTAATGATTCTTTGAAGCCTGAATATGATTATCATATGAGTGAATTGATGCGTTTGGATAGTTCCTTTAAAAAAGATTCAGCCACTATGCAAGCTAGCACAAGAGGAATAGTTCAAAAAGAAATTAATCAGCACAAATATAAAATTGTAAACTGGCAGCAATATCAAAACCAAATGGTTCAACAAAAAGAAGAGGAATTGTTGTATCCTTACAAACAAAAGATATATGCTTCTTTAGAGAAGATAATTAAAGAACAAAAGTATACGCACGTTTTCAAAGGAGACCAACTATTAGTTGCACCACCTTCAGATAACTTGGTTATAAAAGTAGCGTTGGATTTAAAATTGAAATTCCCTAAAGATGTAGAAGATCAATTGAGAGCGCAAGGTTTGTTGGATAGCAGCCCATCTCCTGCAACTGCACCAAAGCCAAAACCAAAACCTGCAACGGCAACTAAACCATAATGTGATTTTAACTAATTGACATTAAAAAATGCCTTTAACTAATTAAAGTTGAAGGCATTTTTTTATTCAGTAGAAGCAAAAGTCCTATTATAAAATTTTTTACCGTCCAAAACTTGCGATTCCTTGGCCTCTCGAATTGCAAGTGCTATTAAAACTCGCAATTCTTAGGAGTCCTAGCAAAAGCAATTACATCTCGTATATTGGTCATACCTGTAACAAACTGCACCATACGCTCAAAGCCTAAACCAAAACCTGCATGTGGCACCGATCCAAAACGACGTGTATCTAGATACCAACTCATTTCCTCGAGCGGAATGTGCATTTCTGTCATTCTTTTTTCTATTTTATCTAGGCGTTCCTCTCTTTGGCTTCCACCAACAATCTCTCCAATACCAGGCGCCAAAATATCCATTGCCGCAACGGTTTGTCTGCCTGATTCGCAGTTGTCGTTCATACGCATATAAAATGCTTTTATTGCAGCAGGATAACCTGTAACAATTACTGGCTTCTTAAAATGTTTCTCTACTAGATAACGCTCATGTTCGCTTTGCATATCAATACCCCATCCTACTTCATATTTAAATTTCTTCTTTTTATAAGCAGGGCTATCCAATAATATCTGTATGGCTTCAGTGTAAGTAATGCGTTCAAATTGATTCTCTACCACCATTTTCAGCTTCTCTATCAATCCAAACTCATTTCTTTCTGCAACAGGTTTTGCTTTCTCCTCTTCTGCCAAACGTGCATCTAAAAACTCAAGATCTTCCAAATTATGCTTCATCGCATAGCGAATCAGGTATTTAATGAATTCTTCAGCCAGGTTCATATTGTCTTCTATATCATTAAATGCCATCTCGGGTTCTATCATCCAAAACTCGGCTAAGTGCCGGGTTGTATTTGAGTTCTCCGCTCTAAAAGTTGGCCCAAAAGTATAAATCTCACTAAAAGCCATTGCACCAAGTTCACCTTCCAGTTGACCACTAACGGTAAGATTGGTACTTTTTCCAAAGAAATCTTCAGTAAAATCTATAGTACCATCTTCCGTGCGGGGAGGATTATCATATGGCAACGTGGTAACTCTAAACATTTCTCCAGCGCCTTCAGCATCACTCGAAGTAATGATAGGGGTATTTAAATAAACAAATCCTTTCTCATTAAAAAATTGATGCACCGCAAAAGCTAAGGAGTGTCTCAAACGGAAAACTGACCCAAAGGTGTTGGTACGAAAACGCAAATGCGCTTTTTCTCTCAAAAATTCTAAGCTATGTTTCTTTGGTTGAAGCGGATATTTCTCTGCATCACTATCACCCAATACTTCTAGAGACTTTGCTTTTACTTCTACCTTTTGTCCTTTTCCCAAACTAGCAACAACTTCACCAAGTACCTTTATAGAGGCTCCTGTAGTTAACCGTTTCAAGGTAGCATCATCCAACAAACCCAATTCTACAACTACTTGAAGGTTATTATTGGTACTTCCATCGTTTAATGCAATAAACTGGTTGTTACGAAATGTTCGTATCCACCCCATTACAATCACCTCTTGCCCTGTTTGCTCGCTAGCAAGCAATTGCTTAATCTTTACCCTTGTGTTAAACATGATTCATTTTTTAGCAGCGGCAAATATAAGAAGGAGGTATTAGTCATTAGTTATAACTTGTATCTTATTACATTTTGAGCATACAGGAATTAGAATCATGGATTAAAGTGTCTTTAAATAATGAGTATTTTCTGAAGCTAGTAAAGATTTATCAGGTCAATTGCAATGAAGTTGTTTAAATAGTTATTCTTTTTTGCAGACCATTAAATACAAAAATCATTTTTACTGACTATTTTTCATTCAAACTGTGTTACAAAATCTTCTAAAAAACAATTTATTTACATTATTCTCTTATCTTTCCAGCCAACACTCAACTAACCGCTTACTGATGCTTATTATTTTATTGTTCTTTTTTGGACATTGGTTTTTGTCCCTATTTTTCCATTCCTTCTTTTTACATCGTTTCGCTTCCCACAAAATGTATTCAACCAGCAAAAACTGGGAACGTATATTTTACCTTACGACTTGGTTTGTTCAGGGTAGTTCTTTCTTAGTACCCAGAGCTTATGGCGTAATGCATCGCATGCACCATGTTTATAGCGATACAGAGAAGGATCCGCATTCCCCTCATTTCTTCAAGGACATTTATCAGATGATGAGAAATACCATCCTTATTTTCCGCAGTTTCCTTACAGGTAAGAATATTCCAGAAGCCCAGTTTACAAAAGACTACTTACCAGTCTGGACTCGATTAGATAAGTTTGGTCATCACATACTTACTCGCCTTGCTTTTATGATTGCATACACTGTATTCTATATCATTTTTGCTCCTAATTATTGGTGGTTTTTGTTATTGCCAATTCACTTTTTGATGGGTCCTATTCAAGGTGCAGTTGTAAACTGGTGTGGTCACAAATATGGCTATAGTAATTTTGATAATGGAGATCATAGCAAAAACTCTACACCATTTGGAGTACTATTGATGGGTGAATTGTTTCAAAACAATCACCACTATGCCAAAGACGATGCAAACTTTGCAAAATGTTGGTTTGAATTTGACCTTACCTATCAGGTAATGCGTGTAATGAATTCAATTGGTATTATTAAAATAATTAAAAGCCCCACTACCCAAGAACAAACGGTAGACTTAGCTGCATGAATGTAGTAATAATAAGATTAATTTGCTCGAGTAATTGAAGTGTACCGATGATTTGAATAAACTATTTTAAAAAAAGAAAGGACTGAGTATAATACGCTCAAATCTAAATTGAAAAAACTAGTTCCACACTTTGAAAAATGGAAAAGCAGTAGTTCCATTTTTTTTAAACATATTAAGCTAGCAATTGAAGTAGTTTGTGCACACACTTATCATCTATGTGTATTTATCCCCTCAAATAGATTATTTGTTAACCTTTGGCCAATTGGGAAGGCTTAGGGTTTGTAAAGACGTATTTTTGACTATTAACTAATACGTATTATCATGAAATTACTCACTATTACAATTGGCTGCTTCGGATTGATTATAGCAGCGAGTTGCAAGAATCAACCAAAAGAAGAAGTAAAACCACAAGTTGTAGAAGTGCCAAAGCAAATACCAGGTACACCCATTAAATTTGATAGTAGCAAACGCTATATTTATCTTACATGGGATGATTCTCCTCAGCCTCCAGGGACAATGGTTTGTAAAGATATTTTTCATAAAGAAGGAGTAAAAGCCACGTTCTTTTCGGTAGGTATGCACGCTTTTGATCTTCGTCGCAAAAGATTGGTAGATGAAATTAGAAATAGTTATCCCGAGTTTCTGGTGGCAAATCATAGCTATACGCACGGATTTCAGGATAAATACAAGAGTTTTTATAATTTGCCAGATAGCGCTGTTAAAGATTTTTTGCGCAATGAACAAGAACTTAAAGTACCTGTAAAGATAATCAGGCTTCCTGGCTGTAATTCTTGGGTATTGGATGGTGAAATGAAAGGACAACCGTCTACAAAAAAGGTTTATGAAAAACTTGATGCACTAGGATATAGTGTTATTGGTTGGGATGTTGAATGGCGTTTTCTTCATGGCAATGTTCCTGTACAAGGTGCAGAACAGATGGCTAAAGAGGTAAATGAAAAATTTGAAGATGCCCTTACAGTTGCGCCAAATGCAGTTGTGATATTGGCTCATGACCGTATGTTTGCCAAACCCCAATACGCAGATTCTTTATCTCGTTTTATAGAGATATTAAAGAAAGACCCAAAAAATGTTTTTGAAACGATAGACCATTATCCTATGATAAAATATGCAGTAAAAGACACGATCAACAAAAAGAAATAGACTACTTTTTAAGGTATACTAAGTATAAAAGAATTAATTCAAACGCCGTAGATACCTGTATCTATGGCATTTGCTTTTTTTATAGCTTTATTCACCTAATTGGCAACGATTTTACTTGAATATTTAATTCGAAAAGTACTTAAGTAAATTAGTAGCAAAAGAACCATGCTTCACTAATTGTTCTTTACAAAAGGTAATTCTTTTAGTCGCTCACAATCTGATATGGTAAGCGGTTTCTCTATAAAGTCAATTGCATTAACATATTCAAAGGTTCTTTTTTTATCCTTTTCATCAACAGAAGAACTTACAATAACAACATGTATATTCTTGCTATTTTCAAGTTCAGAAAGATGTTCTAAAAGTACAAAACCATTCATAATGGGCATATCCAAATCTAACAATACCAAAAAGGCATCCTCACTTTGCTGTGATTTTAGTAGATAATCCAATGTCTCTTTGCCATCAGAAAAAATTAAAGGATTCTGAGACAAATCAGACATTTCTAAAACCTCTTTGTGTAAAAAATGAATCATATCATTATCATCAACAATCAATACTTTCAGTTCCATATTTTATTTTAAAAGATAAAAAATTATTAAATGAGTTCAGATTCACAAACAGGCAAGCTTACTATCATTTCAGTTCCTTCATTTTCTTTACTGATACAAATTATTTTACCTCTATGCATTTCAACAAACTTCTTTGCTATACTTAGTCCCAAGCCGGTACCTTCTGTATCTCTGACATTATCTCCTCTGAAGAAATCGGTAAAAAGTTTCTTCTTATTTTTTTCGGGAATACCAATGCCAAAGTCTTTGATTGAAATAACCACATAGCTTTCTTCATAATTGACTGTTACTATGGGTTCGGGTTTTTCTTTAGAATATTTATAGGCATTGGAAAGTAGGTTGCTAAAAATGAGCTCTAAATATTGTGCATCGCCAAATACAAGTTTGGGTGTTCCTTTTTTATTTAGAATAATTTCTTTTCTATCCTTATGTTTTATGGCAAACCGTTGTAAGATGGGCAGAATCAAGGTTTGCATTCTAACTGGTTTGCACTGAAGTGTTACATCTCCCTTTTCTATCTTTTCAAGAATCAAGACATCATCTATCAAGGAAGTTAGTCCATTTATTTCATTTTCTATCAATCCCAGGTCCTCTTCCAATTGCTGTTCGAGTCCTGCACCCTTAGCGTCCAATTGCATTTTAAGCAGTTCACAAATTGCTTTGATGATGGCTAGTGGTGTTCTAAATTCATGTGATATAAGGCTTACAAAACTCGACTTCAACTTATTAAGTTTCTTCTCATTTGCCAAATCTGCCAAAAGCTTTTCTTCCTCTTGCTTCTTTTTATTTAATGGCTGTGCCGAAATAACCGATCGCATGGCATCTTCATAAGGATCATGAAACCATCTAGCACTAAGTTCTATCCAAGTATAGGTACCATCCTTTTTGCGATATCGTAACTCCAGGGTTTCATCATCCTGAATTTCTCCCTTAATATTGGCATTTCTATAGTTGGTTATCCTCAAAATATCATCTGGGTGATAATAGTCAAAAGAATTTTTGCCAATGAGATCCTCCGAGTCCCACCCTGTGAGTTCCTTAAAAGAAGGTGAAACGTATAGATAATTTCTATTTTCATCATTTAAGGAAATCATGCCTCTTATATGTGTCGCAAGAAGTTCCTTAATGAGTAAATTTCGTTTTTTTACTGTTATATTTTTAGATATACCAGTAAACCCAATAATTTCATTTGAGGTAGAAAGAATAGGAACACTTGTGGTATTTAGCCAAACAATAGAACCATCTTTAGCAACCACACGTATATCTATATTATATGAAAGGCATAAACCATCTACCAAAGATTGTCGGGCAGCTTTTGCTATATCTATATCTGCTGGATAAAAAAAGTGATTCCCATTTTTTGCCAATGTTTCCTCTCTACTGTACCCCAATATATTTGTCCATGCCTCGTTTACGTCAGTAATTTTTCCTTTATTATCTATGCTGTAAACAATGTCTGGGGTATGTTTTAATAAAAGACTGAGTCTTTTTTCTGCTTCTTCCGCTTTTTTCTCTAGTTCCTTTTTTTGGGTTATATCAGAACCATAGAGACAATATTTATCTATTATTTTATCGCGATTGTACAATGGTTTTAGGGTAACATCTAGCCAAATTTTACTGCCATCCTTTTTATAAGCAATGTGTTCGTAGCTAACTGTTTTGCGATTTTCTACCGCATTCACTGCCTTTTCTAAAATATCAGGGGCTGTTTCATTGCCAAAAATCAATTCAGATACTCTTTGGCCCATACACTCTGCTAATGAATAGCCAAAAGTATTAATAGCAGTATTATTTACCCAAACAATAGCATAGTCTAGATTTATAACAGCTACAGATCGTTTAGCATCTAACAATATCTGTTCGTACATGCCAAGAAGGTCACTATCTTCTTCAAACATATTTTCTACATCATTATTTCTTGAGTGAGTGGTTTGCAACTAGTACAATTTAAATTATCAAATGGTAAAAAACCTTTTAATAAAAATTTTTGAAATGAGTATGCAAACGTAAAGGAACTACTACAAAACGGCTGTGTGATAAATGTCAATCATTGCTACAAAATCGTCATTGTTGTAATTGAGCCCTTTCTTTAATGTAAATTTGCTAATAATGCAGAAGATAATTTTTTTTGTAGAGGATGAGCCGGTGTTATCTCAGAAATTCAAACAAATGTTTGAGTTATCTGGATATTTTGTTTATCACCATGCTAATGGAAGGATTGCCTTAGAATTTTTACAAAATAATAAGCCTGTAATTGACATTGTAATCTGCGATATTGTGATGCCAGAAATGAATGGATACGACTTTCTTGCCTCTTTTAGAAAAATGGGCTATGATACTCCTTTTATATTTCTGACGGCAAATGCGAATATGTCGGATATGAGAAAAGGAATGAATTTGGGAGCTGACGATTATTTTGCAAAGCCAGTCTCTATAAAAGATTTGTTGAAAGCAATTAAAACCAGAATAAATAAAACCAGTGAGATTGAACAAACTTTACAAAAAGAAACTGATAAATTTAGACTAGAAATACAAAAAAGAGATAGCATCTTGAGGAATATTGCCCAATATCAATCTCACACAATTAGAGAGCCTATAGCTGCATTAATGGCTGTTGCCAGTATGTTGGATACTTCTAAAATGGATGATGAGAACAAGCAACTTACAGATATGATAGCACCTTTGGTAGAAAAATTGGATAGGGTAATTAGAGAAAATATATACAACATTAATAAAATTGAAAATTGACCTGTAACTTCACGCACGTTTTGTTGTATGAATTTAATCATCAAAAAAAGGATGAACTCTTTAAACGAATAAAAAATGAAAAATTTGAACAGGATTTTAATTGTAGAAGATTCTAAAGCTTTCTCAACTGTAATGGTACGTTTGCTTAAAGAAGAGTTTGAAACTAAGGTATTAGCTGAATTGGAAAGTGGTTTGGAGGAGTGTAGAAACTTTAATCCAGATATTATTTTGTTGGATATTATGTTTCCAGGAGATATTGATGGTTTAAGTTTTTTGAGAACACTCAAAAACAGTAAGGATATGGCTCATATTCCCATTATTCTCATATCTGCACTTGCTACCGAAAGTACCATCAGAAATGGATTGGAACTAGGGGCAAATGACTATTTGGTAAAACCATTCGATTTAGTACAATTGGTTTTGAAAGTGAAAAATTTATTAGACCTTACTGGAAAAACAAAACGCAAAACGCTACTAGATACGGTAGTACAATTTGAAAATAAGCTTAGCAAAAAATCTCTAACCACCATTGAAAGGATTGATATGATGTTAGAACAAATGATAAATGGTGAAAGCAAAATCTCAATAGAATCATTGGCAAAAGAAATTCCTACTAGTCAGAGTACCCTCACTCGATTAATAAAAATAAAGTATGGTTTAACCACTAACAATTACATTATGAAAAGGAAGATGGAAAAAGCCACCATTTTACTTAACAGCGAAAGAGGGCTTCCAATAAAGGAAGTAGCCAATATATTGGATTTTGATTCTGTAGCCTATTTTACAAAATGTTATAAAAGATATACTGGGTCCCTGCCCAAAGTAGTAAAGAAAAGCGGGTTATAATTTAGGAGTAGGATTAGCTAATGAACGAAAAAGAATAAGCAACCTGATCTACTTTTTCAGGAATATGAACACAATCTTACCTATAATAACAATTGAAAAATTAGTATTCACTCTTGTTGTATTTTTTTATAAAAAGAAGGAATTTCCGCAAACCAAATAACACATTACTGAAAGGATTGGGGGCGTTTATTTGATGACACTTAGGGTTTATTCGTGTTCATGTATGATTTATTGTCGGTCGGGTGGGGTTTATTAAGATTCATGTATGATACATTGTCAGTCGGGTGGGGTTTATTTGAAATTTGAGGGGTTTTTGGCACGAAACGGAGGAAAAGGAGATAGGAGGGTTCTTACTTCACTGTAATCTTTATGCTTTATTGGGTATCTGTTGGGGTAATGCGCTATTTCGTGCACCCGTTTGTTTACTGCTGCAAAGAATCGGCTGCCCAATCCTTCCGAGCGGTTCTCGTACCATAAGGCAGCATCTTCTAATTCTTTTGTTGCTTTCGGGTGGATTTAAGGGTATATTTCACCCTCTTTAGTTTTGGTTATGGTTTTGAATACTACTCATTACCTGTGCTTTGGCATCCTCCCAGGATTGGGCTTTTATGGTTCCGTTTTTATACTCCTTAGTACGTTTGTCGAGTTCATTGACAAAGTGTTTATCCTTCCAATTAATGGTATTGGCTTCTATCTCCTCTTCCAAAATAGAGTAGATGGCTTCCACCTTTTTATCATCTGCCACCTGTAGGTAATCAACTAATTTCTGCCTGATAGATGATGAGTTCATTATTGTACGTTTTTACAAATTTAGGAGTGATCGCAAGTATTCTTTATTTTCTTTTACCCTCTGCCATCGTTTGGCAGAGTAGGCGTGTTGCTTTGTATCCTAAATAATAATAAAAGATATGGAAGCTACAATGGAACTATTGAGTAAGCTACAAAAAAGACAGTCTAGTTTTGGTGAAACAAGTAATAAGACAAGTATTGGGGATGTTTATGTTGAAAGAGGAAAATCGAGTATTAATGAATTTTATTTGTTTTTGACGTACTATAACAGGATACCCAATTTCGATTATATAAAGGGGATTGATTGCCGGAAAGCTAATGCTTGGTTATTAGAAAACAAAAAAGCAGCGATTAATGATTGTAGTTACATAAAGCGTTATTTAAACAAAAAGAAGATATCTGAACTAGATGATTTGTTTTATTTTCTGTATGATGATCTGCTGGTTAATTTTGATATTGCCAGAGATGAAGTGAGATTTTTATATCGTAATACTTCCATCCATATTATTGAGCCACTTATTGAGAGCATCAGGAAATTCAAGAAACCTACAAAAAGGTTTATAAAGCCAGAAATATCCCTTTTAGTCAGAGGCAGTGGCGGCTTTGGCACAAGGTCGTTAGAGATAACAAAACCTAAATTATCTATAGAGGATAATTATAATTGCGACTTTAAAGACATACACCAAACCATACAAAAAAGATTATCCAAAAAGAATGATAAGGGGCTCGTACTGCTGCACGGAAAGCCTGGTACTGGCAAAACCTCTTATATACGCTATCTGATAGCATCTGTAAAGAAAGAAGTTATTTTCTTGCCTCCCAATATGGCTTCTGCTATCACTAATCCCGATCTTCTTTCAGTTTTAATAGAAAATCCCAATTCCATCTTTGTAATAGAAGATGCAGAAAACATTGTTATAGATAGGGAAAGAAATGGAGCATCCCCGGTTTCTGCCTTGCTGAATATATCGGATGGGTTGTTGTCGGATTGTTTGAATATTCAA
>Ga0114962_10002004_pt1 | contig 17359 bp, 8 predicted proteins | sample C_130820_MF_Meta_FD_87017 | JGI IMG/M metagenome (GOLD analysis project Ga0114962, IMG submission 87017) | Freshwater microbial communities from Lake Croche, Canada to study carbon cycling - C_130820_MF_MetaG | ecosystem: Environmental > Aquatic > Freshwater > Lake | place: Lake Croche, Canada...
AGTTTTAATGGGTTATACAGATGTGGCGGTTGAAGTTTTGATTGAAAAAATGGTGAAGCATAAAAAAGTAGTTGCCAAAGAATCTTCATGGATACAGTTGGCAGCGGTAGACAAAATAAAAGTACAGGTAACATTTCAATAAAAAAACATAAAGATAGCAATGAACAGTGTTGAATTAATTTCGTCATTTTCGGACTTTGCTCGAGATAAGAACATTGACAAACCGACGATGATTTCTGTTTTGGAGGAAGTCTTCAGAACGATGATTCGTAAGAAATTTGGATCAGATGAGAATTTTAATGTCATCATCAATCCTGAGAGTGGTGATTTGGAGATGTGGCGAACTCGGGAGATAGTCGACGATAACTCGGAAGACATTTGGGATTTTGATAAAATACCATTGGCAGAGGCTAAATTGATCGAGCCTGATTTTGAAATTGGTGAAGAAGTAGCCGAGTTGATCAAGCTAGAGGATTTCGGTCGTCGGGTGGTTCAAACGGCGCGCCAAACCTTGATTCAAAAAATCAAAGATATTGAGAAGGAGAGTTTGTATGATAAGTATAAAGATTTGGTTGGCGAGTTGGTGACCTCTGAGGTGTATCAAATTTTAGGACGCGAACTGATTTTATTGGATAACGATGACAATGAATTGATTTTACCAAAAACGGAGATGATTTCAAAAGATCGTTTCAAAAAGGGGGAGACCATTCGTGCGATTATTCATAAGGTTGAGATGTCGAATGGAACGCCTAGAATTATATTATCTCGAATTTCTCCGGTATTTTTGGAGCGTTTATTTGAGCAAGAGATTCCAGAAATTTATGATGGAACGATCTCGATTCGCAAGATTGTGCGCGAACCAGGTGAGCGTGCTAAAGTAGCTGTTGAGTCTTATGACGATCGAATTGATCCTGTTGGAGCTTGTGTGGGGATGAAAGGGTCTCGTATTCATGGCATTGTTCGTGAATTGCAAAATGAAAATATCGATGTAATTAATTTTACTGAAAATTTAGAATTGTTGGTTGCCCGGACCTTAAGTCCTGCGAAGTTGAATTCGATGACGATTGACAAAGAGCGCCGACGTATCTCTGTGTTTTTGAATTCGGATCAAGTCTCTATGGCGATTGGCCGAGGTGGACAAAATATTAAATTGGCTGGTAAGTTGGTCGGTTATGAAATAGATGTCTTCCGTGATGTACCAAAAGATGAGTTGGATGATGAGGATGTTGAATTATCCGAATTCTCAAATGAGATTGAGGCTTGGGTATTAGCGGAACTTCATAAAATTGGTTTAGATACGGCAAAACAAGTATTAGCTTTATCTAAGGAAGAACTAGAGCGTAGAACGGAACTAGAAGAAGAAACCATAGAGGATATTTTATCTATTTTACGTTCTGAGTTTGAATAAGTTTTAGATTAAATTAATTTTATTTTATAGTATTTAATTTTTTATGGCAGAAGAAAAGACAATGCGGTTGAGCCTTGTAGCAAAGCAAATAAACGTGGGAACGTCTACGATCCTTCAGTTTCTTTCTGCTAAGGGCCATAAAGTCGACAACAATCCAAACGCGAAATTAAATTTCGAGCTTTTGACTTTATTGGCTAATGAATTTGGCGCGAAGCAACTTTTAGAAACACATGAGGTGCTCAAGCCTTTGGAGGTTGTTGCCGAAATTCCGGTCGCAGAACCCATCATCGAGAAGGCGCCTGAGCCTATAATTGAGGAGAAAAAGCCTGAACCTACGGCAGAGCCTGTAGTGGAAAAACCTGTTGTGGAGAAACCAGTTGTCGTGGAACCCCTTGTGGAGGAGCCCGTTATGGAGATTCCTAAAATAGAGATTCCCGCGGCAGAGGTTCCCAAATTAGATTCGCCCAAAGAAGAAGAAAAGCTTATTGGTTTAACGGTTTTAGGAAAAATCGACTTAGATAAAAAAGGACATCCGGTGGCAGCGAAGCCAGCGCCTAAGCCAGTGGCTGAGGTAGAGAAAATGGATCCTATTCCAACAGAAAACTCTGTTGAGGCGCTTGTTGAGAAAGTAATTGAAGAGCCGGTCAAGGAAGCTGACAAGCCTGTGGCCCCCATCTTAGCGGAGCCAGAAGTAATTGATATTCAATTGATTGAAGCTAAAGGAGAGACTCTGCGTGGTTTGACCGTTTTAGGTAAAATTGAATTGCCGGTTGAAAATGATCGTTCAGGAGGTGGGCACAAGCATAAGCGTAAGCGAATTATCAAGGATGAGAAAAAGCCGTTGGCGAATGAAGGCGGAAATCGTCCTGCACCTTCTGTCGGAAACACGCAAAATAAGGGAAAAGATTTTGGTAAAAAACCAGCAGTAGCAACTCCTGGAGCGAAGCCTCTCTCAAAAGAGGAGTTATCTGATAAAGATATTCAGGAGCAAATTAAGGCTACGATGGCGCGTTTACAAGGTGCGTCGGCCAAACAAAGTTTTGGTGCTGAGAAAAGAAAAGAGAAGCGTAAGGGTCGAGCTGAGGCAGAGGAAGCGCGTTTGATGGCTGAGGATGAAGAAGCAAAAGTTTTAAAAGTAACAGAATTTATTTCGGCAAGTGACTTTGCTTCGTTGATGGATGTGTCTGTTAATGAGGTGATTTCGACATGTATGAGTTTGGGTATGTTTGTGTCGATCAACCAGCGTTTGGATGCGGAGGCAATTACGGTCATTGCGGATGAATTTGGTTTTGAGGTGAGTTTTGTTTCTGCTGAAGAGGAGATCGATGCGGTTGAAATAGAAGTGGAGGATTTGCCGGAAGATTTATTGCCACGTGCGCCCATCGTTACGATCATGGGACACGTTGACCATGGTAAGACTTCATTGTTGGATTATATCAGAAGAGCTAAAGTAGCGGCTGGTGAGGCTGGTGGGATAACCCAACATATTGGGGCCTACTCTGTGGAGACGGATTCGGGTAAAAAGGTTACGTTTTTAGATACTCCCGGACACGAGGCATTTACGGCCATGCGTGCACGTGGGGCTAAGGTAACGGATATTGTTATTATTGTGATTGCGGCGGATGACTCGGTCATGCCACAAACCAAGGAGGCAATTAATCATGCGATGGTGGCTGGGGTTCCTATTATTTTTGCTTTTTCTAAAGTGGATAAGGATGGGGCCAACACAGACAAGGTGCGTGAGGAGTTGGCTGCTATGAATATGTTGGTGGAAGATTGGGGCGGAAAATACCAAAGTCAAGAAATTTCCTCAAAGTCTGGTTTAGGTATTAATGATTTGTTGGAAAAAGTTTTATTAGAAGCTGAATTGCTTGAGTTAACAGCTAATCCAAATAAAAAGGGAGTAGGTACGGTGATTGAGGCTGAATTAGATAAGGGTCGCGGATATGTAACTACATTGTTGATTCAAGCGGGTACGCTGAAAATCGGAGATATGATGTTGGCCGGTGATAATTATGGCCGTGTTAAGGCGATGTTTGATCATTATGGTCAAAAAATCAAGAAGGCGGGTCCTTCGACTCCGGTCCAAGTATTAGGTTTGAATGGAGCGCCGCAAGCGGGAGATAAATTATTATGTTTAGAAAATGAGCGTGAGGCGCGTGAAATTGCCAACAAAAGAGAGCAAATTTTACGTGAGCAGACCTTGCGTACACGCAAGCATATCACCTTAGAGGAAATTGGTCGTCGGAAGGCGATTGGAACTTTTAGAGAGTTAAACGTCATTGTAAAAGGTGACGTGGACGGCTCTGTGGAGGCTTTGTCGGATTCGTTAATGAAGTTGTCGACCGAGGAAGTCCAAGTTCGAATTATTCACAAAGGGGTGGGACAGGTTTCTGAGTCAGATGTGGCCTTAGCGTCCACATCGGATGCGGTCATTATTGCATTCCAAGTTCGACCTTCTCAAAATGCAAGAAAATTAGCAGAGAATGAGCAAATTGAAATTCGCAATTATTCCATTATCTATCAGGCTATTGACGAAATCAAGGCCGCGATGGAGGGTATGTTGGCGCCTACTTTCGAAGAAATAATCACATCGAATATCGAGGTGAGGGATGTATTCAAAATTACTAAAATAGGTACGGTGGCTGGTTGTTATGTCCTAGATGGAACGGTGAAGCGAGCACATAAAATTAGGGTTATTCGTGACTTTGTGGTGATTCATGATGGTGACATATCAGCATTGAAAAGATTTAAGGATGATGTGCAGGAAGTCAAGTTTGGCTATGAGTGTGGATTGTCTGTCAAGAACTTCAATGATTTAGAGGTAGGAGATAATTTAGAGTGTTATGAAATGAAGGAAGTGAAACGTACTTTAAAATAAGAAGATAGTTTTAAATTAAAAGGCCAAATCAACGATTTGGCCTTTTTTTATGGTTCTGTTTTAGGCTTGAGGCTACCTAATTTAAATTACACCCATTTCACTAGATTTTTAAAGCCTGTTTGGAAGAAATTGCAGATTGTCAATTTTTTAACTAGACCTTTAGCTTGATCCAAAAGGAAATGCCGCATTAAACTAAAAGCTCTATAGATTCACTGATTTTAGGAACACGATTATTAGGGAGACAAATATCCCAATAAACATAGCACCGATGGTTATTAAACTTCGTTTTGGGCTTGATCTAGTAAGTGGCACTTGTGCTGGTTCTAAAACCTTAAAGATGGGAGTCTCTTTTTGAACACGTATTTGCGACTCACTCATTTGACTAGTTAAACTTGAGTATAAGTTAAAAGCTAAATCCACCTCGTATTGCAGCTTTTTTTCTTGCGTTTTTGCCACATTTAAAAATTTGTTTCTATTTTGATCTTTATAATTTGAATAAGTAAATAAGGCTTGATCATAGCGTTTTCTAGATTCTGCTTGTCTTAAAGTTAAAAATGCTAAATCTTTTTTTACTTTTTCGGTTCTATAATTAATGACGTACCTGGTCAACTGATTCTGAACTATACTGGCTAAATTAGCTGCAATGACTGGGTCAGGCAATGTACATTTAATTACTATTAATGAGGTTTTCTTGTCAATTTCAACTAATATGTAAGACTTTAGTTTTTTTAATGAACCAGCCTCCTTTTTACCGATGTTGATGATATCTATTTTTTCTCCATTATTCAAGGGAATAATAACATTTTTCAAATCTTTGTCAAACTGCTCGGTTAGATCTTCTTCTTTAGAAAATAATTGGAGTGGAGCATTTGCCGTTTTTTCCTGTAAATATTCTTTGATCAATTGCCACTTTTTAATTTTTGGATTATAAATTTTGGCATTAGTTAATTCTTGTAAAAATGGGATAGATTGCACAATGTTTGGATACATAGTGGGTTGAATGGCATCTGTTCCTGTCATGCCTCCTAAATTGATGCCCGCGAGATTAGCCAGTGAGGAAAGTCCACCAAAGCCACCTCCTCCAATACTTTTTCCGCCTTCTGGGGTTTCCGAAACTAATCGAACGCTGGCTTCATATTCGCTACTCAGGGTTAATGAATAGATAGCTCCTAAAACGGCAAAGATGAAAGCAGTGGTAGCTATCAGAATTTTATATTTCTTCAATGCGCCATAAATTTCACCAAAATTGAATGAAATTTCGTCGTCTTGTAATGGCCTAGAAATGGGATTCTCTTTGTTTGACATGAAATTTATTTTGGTAAATTATTAACTAATGTAATGATCGCAAAGGAAACGGAGACCAGGCTCGACGCTAACCCTATTGCTTCCGCCGCAGTCAGACCCTTTTTCAAACCTTGAGGAAGGTTAGGTACGACAATTTCAGATCCAGGTGTAATTATGGGATTTTTATTAAATATCAAGAATTTTTTAACCTTATTGGAGATGCCATTGGCATATTTCACATAGACATGTTTTTTGTCAGCAATATCCACATAACCCCCAGCTTCTGACACATAGTCTCTGAGTGAAAAACCTTCCTTATACGATACAGCTAATGGATTTTGAACACCACCTGAAAGCTTGATGGTTTGTTGTAGCCTAGGAATTGATAATTGATCACCCGCCATCAACAACAAATTCTCTTGGGATTCTGGGTTTTTAATAATTTCCTTTAGGTTGACGCCAACAATTGTTGAGTTTCTGGTCAAGTTGGCTCCTTCCAAATACCCTTCTTCTCTTAGACCTCCAGACCTTATGAGTAAATCTGAAATTCGTTGCTTATTGTTTTGAATAGCATAACTTCCTGGATAATTAACCATTCCTAAAACCTTCACCGATCTTTGTTCCTCATAGTTTGGTGCTATACGAATTGAAATGATGTCAAATGGTTTCAATTCCAACTGGCTACCCCTGTTAGATAGATTTAAATTTCCGTCAATTTCGAATGTGAAAATTTCAATTTTATTGGTCAATAAATCCCCATTTCCATGATTGATAATCCTCCTAGCCAATTCTAAATTGGAAAAACTAGCAGATTCTTTGAAACCTTTAGCTAATAAAATTAAATCACCCACTTTCATTCCTTCCTTATACTCAAATTCTCCTGGCTCATTAACTTCTCCTAAGATATTGACAAATCGTTTCTCCCGTAGGCTTCCGATTGAATAGACATTTAAAACGTCTTCTCTTTGTAAATTAATGTCGGCTACTTCTCCTCTTAGAATTTTGCCTAAGTCAAAAGACAAGACTTCCGGGTCAAAATTTTCTTTTCTTCTGGTTAAAGTGGCCCGACTCATAAACGCATCCTCTCTCAATCCTTCTGCTTTTTTAACTAATTCTTTGACACTAGACAAGCCAGTTTCTAAGGCATACATGCCTGGCCTAAATACCGCTCCTTGAATTTCTACTTTATTTTCAAAGCGTTCAATAATAGCTCCAACAACATATTTATCTCCATTTTGAGGTAAGAATGTAGCTACTTCATCCTGGGTAATATTTATTAATTTCAATTCCCTAGACGTGTTTCTTTGCACATTGATCATGTAGGTATATGCCTTTTCAGTAAAGCCACCGGCAAATCTAATGACATCTTTAAAGGTTTCCCCTTTGATAGATTCAAATAACATCGGACGCTTTATCTCGCCCGACATTTCAATTCGGTTCTCATAATCTGCTATCCGAATGATATCTTGGTCTTGAAGATGGATATTATCTTTTTGGTCAGCCCTTAAAAGAAAATCATATAAGTCTAAAGTTCGAATAACTTTGTTTCCTCTGATGACACGAATATTTCGATAGGAACCATTATTGCTTGGACCACCGGCTAAATATAAGGCATTAAATACCGTTGCTAAAGATGATACGGTATAGGTTCCAGGTTGCCTAACTTCTCCAGTCAAAGTAACTTTGATACTCCTCACAATTCCTAAAGTTACCTGAGCAGATGATCCACTTCCTGGTTTATTTAGGCCTTGATAGAGTTGGCGTAGCCGACTAACGATTCTTACGGTCGCTTCGTCCACGGTCAAGCCGTTGATGTAGATTGGTCCTAAATTTAAAATTTTAACCGTCCCTTCCGGGCTTATTTTTACTTTGAAGTTATCTAACACATCACCAAAAATATGAATGTCTAATTCATCATCAGGCCCTAATTGATAGCTTTTAGGAGTGGCGATACGCATATCGGGCTCAAATGTTAAATTTTTATTATTAAATAAATCCGCACCAAAAATCTTTTTGTCTAAAAACTTGGAGGTTCTAGCTTTTAATTTATTGTAGACAACGACCAAACTATCGTTATATATATTCAAAGGGTTAGCTAGCAACTTTCTTTCCTCTAAAGTTAGCGGAGTTTCCTTTTCATAATTATCATTGTTCGAATTACTGTCACTTGGCTTTATATTATTCTCAAGGTTGATATTTCTCCTTTCCGTTGTATTCGTTTGTCCACCCCTTGCATTTGTTGGTGGAATAGCTTTAGACGGAATTTGACTATTTTCTTCCGACTTATTATTTTTATCGTATGGATCTTTTTGATTGAATGCGGCAATTCTATCTCTCATTTTGGCAACATCAGCCGCTGTATAACCTTGAGTCAACGCAGCCTTTTCAATTTGCGCTTCTGTCAAACCACTCGACTGTGCTCTTTCTAAAAACATGGCAATCTCATCGTCCGTTAAATCATCCACATTTCGTTTAGGCATGCCCGGAGTTTGTGCTAGGGATAAATTTGCCGTGAGGGCCAACATGAAAACTAGTGATAAAAATATTGGACGCAAAAGGATTTTCGAAAATCTCATTTTATTCATATGTGGGTAAAAAATACAAGCAAATTTATTCATTTTTTTGTTCTTGTCCATGTTTGGTGGGCCAACTACTTGTTTCAAGGTTGACTAATTTAAAATTTAGGGCAAGAAATGTTACGCTTAATTTTTAATAAGGGTTTTTTGATCGACATAGCTAAGTCAAATAAATAAGCAATCGATATTTCATGCGCCCCACCCGATGGTAATCCTAAATTGGAAATAGTCATATCATACGAATAACCTATGGAGAAATTATCCTGTCTGTATCCCAATAGGGCCACAATGGACTCTCTAGTAGATGCACTACTATTATTCTTCAAGGGTATTCCTCGATACCAAGCGCCTATCACCAAAGGCGATAAGGTCAAATAGGCCCCCAAATCCATCTGGTCAAAAGTTCCCTGATGTTTATAATGCATCACAGGACTAATACTTTTTTCCCTATTTCGCTCACTCACTGAGTTTTGCTCATAATAGGAATCCTCAAACAATATTTTTGTCCCTAGTTGGACACTGTATTTAGTCTGTAAAATATCATCTGATCCATTAAGCAGAGATTTATTAGGAGCATTCAAATGATGCGCCGATACCCCTAACCAGGTGTTTTTTAAATTAAATAAAGCGCCGGTCGACAAGTCTACATAATTGGCATTCGGTTTAAATTGGTTCAATATTGGATCTGTCGAAGTACCTAAACTACCTCCATTAACCAAGGAACTTACTTGGTCCCCAAATACCAAACTCGAATAATCAATTCCTCTATTCACATAAGCGCCCTCCATGCCAAATGAAACGGAACTTTCAGGCGCTAAGGTCAAATGGTATGCATATTGGAGCCCTAATGTGGTTGTCTTTAAATTAGAAAATTGTTTGTCAGTGGTAGCAATAAACCCAAATCCACTATTAATACTAGCCACACTGATATCAGCTGTTAAGGATGAAAACTGATAATTGGACGTCAAATTAGGCCACTGATTACGATGATTGAAATTAACTTTGGAAGTTTGGCTAACTCCCGCAAAGGCCGGAGAAATTAATAGAGGTGCCGCGTAAAATTGTGACAATGTAGGATCCTGTCCACGAACAACCCAAGGGCTGAAGGTAAGGGTACATAAACATGAAAAAATCAAAGAGATTTTTCTCATAATTTTGCGTTTAGCCTCGCAATTTAACCCTTAGCTTTTCAAAAACCAATAAAATGACTTAATTTGTGTTGCTTAATCATTTTTCCACCATGCTGCGTAAACTTCCTTTCCTGCTCTCTTGGTTATTGATTAGTCATATTTCGTTTAGTCAAATCGTCATTCGAAATAATTGCATTACCCAATGCGCGAATTGTACCATGACTCCGTCTAGCGACTTGGCAACAGTGTTCGATTGGGCCGTAGACATGCCTGTGGGAACTAATTATTTTTGGGATTTTGGCGAACCGGGTTCACCCACTAATACATCTACTCAGCGTACGGGTTCTCATCAATATTGCACTCCTGGGGTTAAAAAAGTGACTTTGACTTTGACAAGCGGAACTACGTCGACTACAAAATTTCAAAACTTCACAGTAGGCCAACTTCCTTATATTTACTTGGGAAAGGATGATAAGGATACAACCAAGACTATTTGTGATGGGCAATTAGTGGAATTAAATGCTTTTGGCAAAGTGGGAAAACCGAATTATCCCATCGATGTTTTATGGTATCCCAGTGGAAAAACAACAGATACGATTAAGGTTCGCGACTCAGGATGTTACTCAGTTAAAATTACCGATCGAGTTTCTGGCTGTACCGCCGAAGCCAAAATGCAAATCAAAATTTGCGGGGAACGAGATCCCGATAAAAACATATCCAAATTCACCAAAGCTTGGGCTTTTGGAGATGGGGCTTCTATTTTGTTTACCGGTTCACCGGATAATCCGACCCTCGTAACCAGTAAAATTAATGCCCCCAATGGAGTGGCCAAAATGGAGGATCCAACCATGTCAAATGGCCTTATTTTTTACACGGACGGTCAAAAGGTTTTTGACAAGTCCAATAACCCCATCGATCCGACCAAAATTTTAAATGGAGATCCCACCAATTCACAGGGAGTTACCATCATTCCTAAGTCGACCTGTAAGGGATGTCAAGCCGAATATTATGTTTTTACACTCCACAAAAATGCGAAAGGTGAAAATTTGATTTTTTATAGCATCGTGGACATGAAAATGAATAAAGGGAAGGGCGGAATCTCTCTTTTAAATGAAATTTTAAGTCCTGTTCCCAGTACTTCAAGGATTTTAGCTACCGATGGAGGCAATGGGTTTTATTGGCTTGTCACCCAAGATGCGGATCCTCTGGCCACTAGCACGAGTACCCGAATTTTTAAAGTATCCCCCTCTGGTATTTCAGCTCCCGTGGTTACAAAATCAGGTACCAGTATTTCTGCAGCGGCCGGGTCAACGGGCAATACCAAAATCTCATCGCCCAACTCGACTAAATTAGCCATCACGATTCCCGGTCCACCGAACAACAAGGTAGATATTTATGATTACGATAAATCCACTGGAAAATCGACCTTATCATTCACGTTAGATCTAGGAATCAGCCCACCTGCTTTATATGGAGTGGAGTTTTCACCCAATGACAGCGTGCTCTATGTTTCTATGCAAGGCAATGGAGGCTCAATTGATTCTCAAATACTGCAATTTGATATATCCAGTAAAGACGCGGTAAAAACACTAGCGAGCAAGCAAGTTGTTTACTCAGGTTCAGAAAAGGTGGGGGCGCTGCAGATTGATCCCATTAATCATGCCATTATTTTTGCTGCTTTTCAAGGCAGTAATATCCTTGGGAAAATTAAAGGATTAAATAATTTAGTGACTGCCAAAGGGGATCCCACCATTATGGCTAATTTTACCCGAAATGGATTTGGCGTAGATGCTTCAGGAAATCCGATTACTTTGCCATCGGGGGCGACGAGCCAATTAGGATTACCGCCGACAATCCCATTCCCTCAGACCCCGCAAAATCCACCGTCTATCACGCAAACTTGTGAAGGCACTACCTTTAAATTCACTGTTTCGCAAAAACTTTGCGATCCATTAAATAATGACCGCATCGATTGGAAGATATATAAAACGACATTGAGCCCATTTCCAGATCCTAAAACTGGAATTTTGGTTCCTTTAGACACTAAAAATCCAATTTTTACTTTTACGGGTGCGGAGCTAAAATATGATTTTGCCACATCTGATACTTATGTAATCACCGCTGCGATTACCAATAGTTGTGTGAAGGATTATTTAATGGATGCTCAGCAATTTGATATTGTAGTTTTAAAACCCGTTACTTTAGACGCGGAGTACAATCGTATTTGTAAGACAGATGCTAAAATTAAATTAACTACTGCGCCAGTTTCAAAAAATCTGCAATATAACTGGAGCAATGGAGACAAAACCCCCACTGCGACCTTTATATCTCCAGGAGGGGATTTGTCATTAGTTCTCACAGATACAGCCACCAAATGTTCTGTGAGGGTATCCACCAAAGTAAATTTTTTGGAGAATAAATATGTGATGCCTCAAAAAGACTTTTCAATTTGCATGGATAGTCCCGTTCCATTTCTTATCCAATTGAATTCGAGCATGAAAGATTTGAAATTCGAATGGTCTGGACCCTCGCTTAGTTCTGTAAATACCTTGAATCAAATTTTGATAAAGGCGGATGGAAAATACCTAGTAAAAATAACCGATAAAGATAATTGTGTTATGAATAATACGTTTCCCGTTTCTGATAAATGTGAGCCTGTTATTATTGCTCCCAGTATTTTCACACCTAATGGGGATGGCAAAAATGATTATTTTTCCCCGGTACCTAAAGTCGCTAAACGTGTCGAAATTTTAAGTTTACAAATTTTTAACCGTTGGGGCGAAATGATATTTTTCAAATCTGGATCCTCCGATCTTCAATGGGATGGGAAGTCCAATGGGCTAAGAGTTCCTCAAGATTCCTATGCTTGGGTTGTCCAATACAAGGCAGTTGATTTTCCAGAGAAAGGTACTCAGACTATTCGCGGTGCGGTCATTGTTGCCTATTAAACAATAGACCGATCAATAATTGCGATAACTAATGGATATGTCATTTTCGCCTTTTAGATATTGAATTCTTTCCAATTACCCTTTTGACGAATGGGTACTAGAAATTTTCAGATTCTAAATTTGAAAATTCCGGTATTGATCGTTGGCCTTAAAATTAATAAGCTCTCACTTCTACTCCCTTCATAAAATTCACAAAGGCTTTATTGACCACCTGATTACCACCTGGAGTTGGGAAGTTTCCAGTAAAATACCAATCACCTAAATGCTTAGGACAGGCGACATTTAAATTTTCCACGGTTTGAAAGATCACGGAAACCTCTGCTTGTAGATGCTTGGGTTTCACTATTTCAGCAATCTTATTTGAAATTTCCTCATTGGTAAATGGCTCATAAATAGCTTTTACGAAGTTTTCTGAGCTAGCGGTGCCATTTTCTAGAGCCACTAAACATTTTAAATTCACTTCATCTAAAATATGTTCAAGCCCTCGTTCCTTTAATAAGGCTAATGCAGCTCTAAATGCAACAAAATCCTTCATTTTAGACATGTCTATGCCATAACAATCGGGATACCTGATTTGGGGAGCCGAGGAAACAATCACGATTTTTTTAGGGGAAAGTTTATCTAAAAGACTTAAAATGCTTTTTTCTAAGGTGGTTCCTCGAACAATAGAATCATCAATTAACACGACTGAATCAACGCCCTTATTGATGACTTCATAGGTCGTATCATAGACATGCGATACCATGTCGTCTCGTTGGTCGTCACTCGCAATGAAAGTTCTAACCTTTGCATTTTTGGAAATAAGTTTTTCAACTCGAGGCCTAAAAGTCAATAATTCTTCTAATTCCTCCTCGAACAAAATACCATCCATGATGGCTTTCTTTCTTTCTTTGGCCAAATGATCTTCAAGTCCGTCAATCATACCTAGAAAGGCGGTTTCAGCAGTGTTTGGGATATAAGAAAAAACCGTATTTTTTAAATCGTGATTAACCTCATCTAATATTTGAGGAATTAATAATCGGCCCAGTTTTTTACGCTCATGGTAAATATCTGGATCTGATCCTCTTGAGAAATAAATGCGCTCAAAAGAACATGATTTTTGTTCTAATCGGTCTATGAATGCCTTCTCCTTAACGGAACCGTCCATAGCTATCACTAGGGCATGACCTGGAGTTACTTCTTTTATTTCGGAATATTCACAATCGAATGACGTTTTAATGGCTTGTTTTTCTGAGGCTACCACCACCACTTCGTCATCTATATAATAAAAGGCGGGACGAATTCCCGCAGGATCTCTTGCTACAAAGGATGCTCCAAATCCCGTCATGCCCACCATCGCGTACCCTCCGTCAAAATCTTTACATGATCTTTCCAAGACACGCATTAAATCTATTTTTTCGGCTAGGATATCAGACAGCTCCGGATTTTCGTATTTATCTCGGTACTTTAAAAATTGCCTTTGGTTTTCTTCATCCAAAAAATGACCTATTTTTTCCATCACGGTGACAGTATCCACTTTTTCTTTCGGATGCTGACCTAGGGAAACTAATTTGTCAAATAAATCATCCACATTAGTCATGTTGAAATTGCCCGCCATCACTAAATTCCGGGAGCGCCAGTTGTTTTGACGCAGCATCGGGTGGCAATTTTCTATCTCGTTTTGGCCATGCGTGCCATACCTTAAATGGCCCAGGAGCACTTCCCCTGTAAATGCCACATTATCTTGCCACCAAGTAGCATCTTTTGAAGCATCTATACCTGTATCTCGTTTTGTTTCTTTGGCTAACTTATATGCTTTCTTGAATTTTTTGTCAATTTTCGCAAAAATATCAGAAACAGCTTCGGGTTCAACCGACCTATACCGACTGATATACCGATGACCCGGTTTTACATTGATTTTGATGTTGGCCACCCCCGCTCCATCTTGCCCCCGATTTACTTGTTTTTCCATCATCAAGTACAACTTCTTAAGTCCGTACATGGGGTTGTTGTATTTATCTAGATAGTACTGAAATGGCTTACGTAATCGGATTAGGGCTATTCCGCATTCGTGCTTTATGGAATCAGACATTAGATATTATTTCTAGGAGAAGAATTTGTTTCAAAATCATTCAAAATTAGGGAATTATTAAGGAAGCCAAGCGTTAATTTTACATTTTTTTAATCTATAAATTCCAAAAATTAAAAATTAGGTTGGGTGCAATAAAACTAAGAATAATTCCCAAGGCAATGATTCCAAAAACCCACATATTTTTTTCAATTTTTAGCTCTTGATTTTCTTCCGATTTTTTAAAATAAATATAAAAGGGGATTTTTAAATAATAGAAGACTGATAAGGCAGTTGAGAAAATAGCGATAGCTAATAAAGTGATGGTCGCTAAATTTGAATGCGCTTGGATCGATTCCCAAAGCAGTGAAAAATAGGTGACTTTAGCCAGGAAAGTTCCCGCTGGCGGCAGTCCTATGAGGGCAATAAGGCCAACAAACACCAGCAGTGATTTAATGGGTTGCGATTTTGATAAGCCTTTCCATGCATCCAAATTATCCGAATGATCTAGGGTAGATTCCGATTGATTTTCTGCCAAAAAGAAGACCAATATCGTACTCAATCCATAAGTTAGTCCATAAAAAAGCAATGCTTCTGTAGCTTCTTTGGCAGGGGATAGCCAAATCATGGCCATAAATCCTCCATGTGCGATGCTAGAATAGGCAAGTAAACGTTTGGTATTGTTCTGTTTCAAAGCCCCTAAATTCCCTATTAAAAGGGTCAAAATAGCCATGGAGGCAATATACATACTCATATCTGTGGGGATGAAATGAATCATTCGGATTCCTAACCAAGCCACGGCAATTTTAGGGGCTATCGATATCCAAGCCATCCAAGGTGCCGACAAAGTTTCTAATACATCTGGACTCCATGGGTGAAAAGGCGCCAAGGACATTTTGAAGAGTAATGCGCTAGAGATCATCCCTAAACTTAATCCGATTAACAGGGGATCCGAAGAAGTAAAAATTCGGGAAAATGCTGGATTACTGAACGTCATGGTCCCCGAAATTCCATACATGAGCGAAACGCCATAGAGAAATATCGCTGATGTTGCCATGCCAAAAAGCACATAAGGCAATGCTGCCCGGGCACCTTCCGAATCTTTTCGAATGCCGACCAACAAATAAGTACCCAATGACATTAACTCAATCGACAAAAAAAGGCTGAGCCAATGGTTGCTGATTCCGGTTAAAAGAGAGCCTGATAAAATGCTGAGGAATCCGATTTGCTCTTCAATGCTTATTTTTTTTCCGGTCACTTGACTCAACAGCAAGATTAAAAAACCCAAGGCTACAATCAATAAATTAATTGCATTGCTGGCTGATGTAATCCAAAATAAAGAAAAGGAAGCAAATCCTTGGCTTCCATTTTGAAGTCTTTGAAATGCTAGAGCTAAGATAAAAAACAAGCCGATCAAAGAGATGAAGTAGCGCCAAGAAGAACTGAACTTTTCTGAATTTCCATGGATAAACAACTCGACAAATATCCCCAAAATGAGTAAGCCAAGCACGAGTATTTCCGGAAGCATCAGTGGAAAACCTTGAACAAGGTGGTCCAATTTTTGGGATAATCCAACAAGAGTTTCAGCAGAAAACATGTGTAAATTTAGTGTTTTTTGGCAGGTATTTTTTGACTTAGGTAAAAAGCCGTTGGATTATTTTTTAGCTGAATCATTTCTTCGGGGCTTCCCTCAAAGCATAAATTCCCGCCTTGCTCCCCACCTTCAGGTCCTAAATCGATGATGTGATCCGCACATTTAATGACCTCCATATTATGTTCAATAATCACTACCGTATCCCCTTGTTCCACCAAATCATTTAGGGCCTTAAGCAATTTTTTAATGTCATGAAAGTGTAAACCTGTCGTAGGTTCGTCAAAAATAAAAAGTGTTTTCCCTTTGTTTGTATTCCCCTTTCCTAAAAAACTAGCCAATTTTACTCGCTGGGCTTCCCCGCCCGACAAGGAATTAGAGGACTGGCCGAGTTTGATGTAACCTAGGCCAACTTGGAATAGGGGATCAATTTTTTCGGCAATCCTAGGTAATTTTTCGCGGAAAAAAGGAATACTTTCCTCAACAGTCATGTCCAAAATTTCAGCTATATTTTTGTCTTGAAAAGTGACTTCTAAAATTTCTTGTTTAAAACGTCGGCCTTCGCATGACTCACATTTTAGCTTTATATCCGCCATAAACTGCATTTCAATCGTTATTTCTCCTTCTCCTTGGCAGGTTTCGCAACGGCCGCCCTCCACATTAAACGAAAAATGTGCCGGTTTATATCCACGAGATTTAGCCATAGGCAACTCGGAATACAATAGCCGGATAGCATCATATGCTTTGATGTAAGTGATGGGATTGGATCTCGACGACTTCCCGATGGGTTGTTGGTCCACCATTTCCACCCCCGTAATTTTCTGTAAACTCCCTTTTATTTCCCTAAAACGACCGGTTTCTTCGGTGCCTAATTGGAGGTTTCTTAACAAAGCAGGGTATACAATTTTTCGGATGAGCGTCGATTTCCCCGAGCCACTTACCCCCGTCACTACCGTCATAATCCCTAATGGTATTTTGACATCTAAATTTTTCAGATTATTTTCCTGTGCACCCGTAATTTCAATATGAGCTAAGGCTTTTCTTCGAATGGTCGGAACGTCAATTTGGTCCGCCCCGTTTAAAAAACGTAGGGTATGACTATCCGTTATTTTATCAGCCAATGCATCTTGTAGATTTCCCTGGAAGATTAGTTGGCCCCCGTGCCTTCCCGCCTCAGGACCTATGTCAATAATCTGGTCTGCAGCTCGCATAATTTCTTCTTCATGCTCAACTACAATGACGGTGTTTCCCATTTTTTTCAACATTTCCAACACGGAAATAAGTCTTTCCGTGTCTCTTGGATGAAGGCCAATACTCGGTTCATCCAAAATATACATGGAGCCCACTAAAGCACTGCCTAACGAAGTGGCTAGTTTGATACGTTGGAATTCCCCACCCGATAAAGTAGAGCTTAATCTATTTAGTGTCAAATAACCCAAGCCAACTCGATTCATGTAGTCTAGCCGATTGTTGATTTCAATCAATATTCTTTTG
>Ga0114962_10002005_pt1 | contig 17357 bp, 14 predicted proteins | sample C_130820_MF_Meta_FD_87017 | JGI IMG/M metagenome (GOLD analysis project Ga0114962, IMG submission 87017) | Freshwater microbial communities from Lake Croche, Canada to study carbon cycling - C_130820_MF_MetaG | ecosystem: Environmental > Aquatic > Freshwater > Lake | place: Lake Croche, Canada...
CGTCCCTTTGATGTCTTCCGAGGCTTTGGTCTTGGAAAACGTTACGCGGGCGTTTGGCGCATTGCGGGCGGTGGATGACGTGTCTTTGTCGGTTCTCGCCGGTGAAAAACGCGCTATTTTGGGTGCGAATGGTGCAGGCAAGACAACCTTGTTCAACGCCATCACCGGCGATTTTCCTCCCACCTCGGGACGCATTCGTTTCTTTGGTGAAGATGTGACCACCATGGATCCCTTCGAGCGCATCCGAAAAGGACTGCGACGAACCTACCAATCTTCACTTCTGTTTCGCGATCTCAGTGTTCGCGACAACCTTTTTCTTGCTGTGCGTGGCGTGGCCAATGCACGCTTTAGTTTCCGGCGCTCGGGCAAGAATCACCCAGCCACTTTAGCTACCCAAGAATTACTTGAGCGTGGTCGCTTGACCCATATCGCCGATGAGATGGTAAGCAATCTGGCCCACGGTCAACAACGGCAACTGGAAATCGCCATTGCCTTGGCGGGTGCACCTCGCTTGATTTTGTTTGATGAGCCAGCTGCGGGGCTGTCCCCCGCTGAACGCCGTGAGCTTGTCAAACTGTTGACCTCTTTACCCTCTCACATGAGTTTTGTGTTGATCGAGCACGACTTAGAAATCGCCTTGCGGGTCGTCGAAAAAGTCACCGTGATGCATAACGGCAGCGTGATCAAGACTGGTACGCCCTCTGAGATTGAAAACGACGCGCAGGTTCAAGCGATTTACATGGGAGGCAAGCACTGATGGCTTGGTTTGGTGACGCCCCCAGTCGCAACTTCAAAGGACCCTTGTTGGTCGTTGAAGACTTGCATGTTTATTATGGCCAAGCCCATGTGTTGCAAGGCATTTCTTTGTCGCTCAGTCAAGGTGTGTTGGGCATTGTGGGTCGCAACGGCATGGGCAAAACCACGCTTTGCAATGCACTCACAGGCTTAGTGAGTGCGCAAGGCAGTGTGCGTTTGGCTGGTGAAGAAATCTTGGGTAAATCGCCGCATGAAATTACCCGCAGAGGCATGGCTTATGTACCCCAAGGTCGCCGTGTCTGGCCATCGCTGACGGTTGATGAAACCTTGCGCTTGGTCGCACCTCAACGCGCTGACGTAGACCGCGTCTATGCCCTGTTCCCCCGATTGGCCGAGCGTCGCAACAACGGGGGCTCGCAACTCTCAGGGGGCGAACAACAAATGTTAGCCATTGGCCGTGCTTTGTTGTTGCGCCCTCGGGTACTGGTGATGGATGAACCTACCGAAGGTTTGGCACCGGTGATCGTTGAACAAGTTGAACTAACTTTGCGCCAACTTGCGACCGAAGACGGCATTGCCATATTGTTGATTGAGCAAAACCTGGGTGTTGCCGTGGCCAGTGCTGACCGCGTGGCAGTGATGGTGAATGGTCGAATTCAAGATGAAATGCCTTCTGCAGATCTGGCGCACGATAAAGGTCTGCAAGAGCGTCTGCTGGGATTGCGCGCCTCAGGCGAGGTCTTCAACGAGGATGCGCCCGAAGAGACTGTGCAACTCGAACCTGCTGTGGTGATGCGTGTGCAACGGGCGCACAGCGCAGAAGATGTTCCCTTTAGCCAGCAATTCAGCAAGGCCTTCCAATCGACACAAGGTGCCAACACCTTGGCTCAGGTCGCCACTGTGCAAGCCCGCGTATTTGATTTTCCTGTGGCCGCCAGCAGCAGCCAAGCCGCTTATGTGGCTGGCACCTTTGACACCAAAGGCAAAGAGCTGTTTTTTTTACGGCAATGCTTAGAAAAGTTAGGTTTACGCGTGGTCACCGTGGACCTTGCCACCACGGGGCGTCCCTCGCCGGCATCGGTACACCCACGCGAAGTTGCTCGCCACCACCCACAAGGCGAGCAAGCGGTGTTCACCTCTGATCGCGGCAGCAGTGTGGCTGCCATGGCGTTGGCGTTTGAATGTTTCATCCGAACACGTGATGATGTGGGTGGTTTGATTTCTGCTGGCGGCTCAGGTGGGACTTCTTTGGCCACGGCTGCCATGCGGGTGCTGCCCATCGGCGTGCCCAAGGTCATGGTGTCCACCATGGCTTCAGGGGACACCCGACCCTATGTCGGCCCCAGCGATATCTGCATGATGTATTCGGTAACGGATGTCCAAGGTATCAACCGTATCAGTGAAAAAGTGCTGTCCAATGCAGCCCATGCCTTGGCTGGCATGGTCACCCATAAACACCGTGGCTCCGAGGCAGTCAAGCCTTCTGTTGGTTTGACGATGTTTGGTGTCACCACCGCGTGCGTGCAAGCTGTGACCAAGCGGTTAGAGGACCGCTTTGATTGTTTGGTGTTTCACGCCACCGGTACCGGTGGTCAATCCATGGAGAAGTTGGCTGCATCACATTTGCTCAATGGTGTGATCGATGTCTCCACCACCGAGGTGGCAGATGAAATCGTAGGCGCCACCTTGTCTGCAGGTCCGACCCGCATGGACGTATTTGCCCAAGTTAACCTGCCTTATGTAGGCTCCTGCGGGGCTTTGGACATGGCGAATTTTGGTCCTTATGACACGGTACCCGAACGCTTCAAAGGACGGGTGTTATATCGCCATAACCCCAATGTCACCTTGATGCGAACCACCCCCGATGAGTGTGGCCTCATCGGTGAATTTATCGCCCGAAAACTCAATGCCATGCAAGGACCGGTTCGGTTTTTCATACCTGAAAAAGGCTTGTCTGCCATCGACAAGGAGGGTCAAGTCTTTCACGACCCCCAAGCCAATCAGGCTTTATTTGCAGCCTTGCAATCGAATTTTCGCACCACTGCCCAGCACACCTTGATCAAGCTTCCACTGCACATCAATGACGAAGCATTTGCACAAGCATTGGTAGATGCTTGGTTGGACATCAACCATCACAACGAATACCAAAGCAAAACTGCCTAAGGAACACAGGAAAGACCATGCCACGCATTGCCCGTCAAACCATTCTTGAACACCTGCGTCACAAGGTAAGCCAAGGCCTGCCCATCATTGGCGGTGGTGCCGGTACAGGTTTATCTGCCAAGTGCGAAGAAGCCGGCGGTATCGATTTGATCGTGATTTACAACTCCGGTCGCTACCGCATGGCAGGCCGTGGCTCTTTGGCAGGCTTGCTGGCCTATGGAAATGCCAACGATATCGTCTGCGACATGGCCAAAGAAGTGTTGCCCGTGGTCAAATACACACCCGTGTTGGCGGGTGTGAATGGCACCGATCCCTTCATGATGCCTCAGGAATTATTACAACGTCTCATCAATCTGGGCTTCTCAGGCATACAAAACTTTCCCACGGTGGGTTTGATCGATGGCCTCTTCAGAGCCAATCTTGAAGAAACAGGCATGGGCTATGGCTTAGAAGTCGACATCATTGGCCAAGCCCACGCATTGGACTTGCTCACCACGCCCTATGTCTTCAATGAAGAACAAGCGGGCGACATGGCGCATGCCGGTGCAGACGTTGTGGTGTGCCATATGGGCTTGACCACCGGTGGCAGCATTGGCGCCGATACGGCCATGCAACTCGGCGATTGTGTAAAGCCAATTCGAACGTGGTGCGAAGCGGCGCTGAAAGTCAATCCCCATGTTTTGCTTTTATGCCATGGGGGGCCGATCGCCACACCCAAAGACGCTGAATGGATTCTGGCTGAATGCCCTGAACTGCATGGCTTTTATGGCGCAAGTTCCATGGAACGCTTGCCCACAGAAGTAGCCTTAACGGATACCACTCGCCAATTCATGAATATTCGCCGCAAGGGTTCATGATGCAGCAATTTGTTTGTGTTGACTGTTGTTTGTTTTTTACGCTGGAGAATTGACCATGACGGGCTCTCAATTTGGTGAGTTTTTACTCGGCCTTATCGTTTTAGCGATTGTTGTTGCCATTGCGGTTTGGTTACTGCACTGGTTGTATTTGCGCAGCAGCAAAGAACGTGCGTTTGTTCGCACTGGCTTGGGGGGCGAAAAAGTGGTGGTGGATGGTGGCGCATTTGTTCTGCCCATTCTTCATGATGTGATTCCGGTCAACATGAACACCCTTCGGCTCGAGGTGATTCGCGGTCGCGACAAATCATTGATCACCAAAGACCGTATGCGGGTAGATGTGATTGCGGAGTTTTATGTTCGGGTAGCGACCAAGCCGGAATCAGTGGCTGCGGCTGCACAAACGCTAGGGCAGCGAACCTTGGAGCCTGAACGTCTCAAAGAGCTGATTGAAGGTAAATTCATAGACGCCTTGCGCACTGCCGCTGCTGATATGACCATGGAAGAATTACATGAAAAAAGGGGCGCTTATGTCCGTCGCGTACGCGAAGCCGTGGCAGAAGATTTGACCAAAAACGGCTTGGAGCTTGAAGCGGCTTCGCTCACCCAGCTTGACCAAACCAGCATGGAGTACTTCAACCCCAGCAACGCGTTTGACGCTGAGGGTTTGACGCGCTTGACCGAGCAAATCGAACACCGTAAAAAACAACGTAACGATGTTGAACAAGACACTTTGATTGCCATTCGCAACAAGAACTTGGAAGCTGAAAAACTGTCTCTTGATATTGACCGCGAATCAGAATTAGCTCGTTTGCAACAAAACCGTGAAGTTGAATTTGCCAGGGCGCGTCAGCGTGCCGAGTTGACCACCGAGCGCGTAGAACGCGACCGTGAAGCCGAAAGCGCTCAAATCATCGCTCGTCAATCCATCGAGAGTGCGCGTATCCACTCCGAAGAGACCATTGAAAAAGAACGCATTCACAAAGAACAATCTTTGCAAGCCATAGAGATTGAGCGACGCAAAGCTTTGGAGCTGGCCGAGCAACAACGCGCTATTGCGGTGGCCGTCGAGAGCAAACAGCACAGCGAAGCATTAGCGCAGGCTGATGTTGCCCGTGCCTTGGCCGTCAGCGCTGAGGAGCGGGTCTTCACCGCGCGTGAAGTTGAAGTTGCCAATCGGCATAAGGAAATTGAACTGATTGCAACCCAACAAGAGATAGAGCGAGAAACCATGCGCATCGTGCAAACAGCACAAGCCGAACAAGATGCCAGCGCCAGCAGAGGTGCCGCTGTTCGTGCCAATGCCGAGGCTGACGCAGATGCGGAAAAAATTCGCGCCATGGCTCAACGCATACGTGCCGAAGTTGAGGCTGAGTCACTGATGCTGATGAACAAAGCGCACAACACCTTAACGCCTGAAGCAAGAGCCTCGGCCTTGCGCATGCGTTTGGTGGAGAAAGCCGAGGCCATCATCCGTGAATCTGTTCGCCCTATGGAGCGCATCGAAGGCATCAAAATCATGCACGTCGATGGTTTGGCCGGCGGTGGTCATGGTGGTGGAGACCATGGCGGTCAAGCAGGCTTTGCCGATGGCATCGTCAACTCTGCATTGCGTTTTCGCGCGCAAGCACCCATCGTTGATCAATTGCTGAAAGAAATTGGCCTAGAAGGCGGCGATATCCAGCGATTGGTGGCCGGTGTCTCGGGTGCCAATGCCGGCATGAGCGACCCTGTGTTGCCGCCAGCGCTCAAGGAGTAGCGCCTTGATTCAGGTCTACACCTCCAGCGTGATCGATGCGAGCGCAGATGCTGTCTGGGCCAAGGTGCGCGACTTCAACGCCTTGCCACAGTGGCATCCTGCCATTGCTGACAGCCGAATTGAAAACAACCAAGCCTCAGACCGCGTCGGCTGTGTTCGCTACTTCCATTTGCGAGATGGTGGTCTGATTCGTGAACGCTTGCTTGCACTGTCCGACTATGACTTCACCTGCACTTACAGCATTTTGGAAAGTCCCATGGGTGTTGACAACTATGTGGCTACGCTCAAATTGACCCCTGTGACGGACGGTAGTCGCTGTTTTGCCGAGTGGAGTGCCGAATTTGACTGCGCGCCACAACGCGAGGCCGAGTTATCCCAGTCCATAGGTCAAGGGGTTTTTCAAGCTGGGTTTGATGCGCTGAAACGCCACTTCTCTGCGCGGCGCTGATGGCCTTGCAAAAGCTTGTTCGATCAACGGTGATCGATGCACCTATCGAGCGTGTATGGGCGGTGCTGCGTGATTTCAACAGCCATGACCAATGGCACGATGTGGTGGCCCACAGCGAGATCGAAGACGGCAAGCCCAGTGACCGCGTGGGTTGTGTGCGCAACTTCACCTTGCAAGATGGCAACCATATTCGCGAAATGCTGCTGAGTCTGTCAGATGTCGATTACGTCAGCACCTACACCATTGTCGACGCCACCGTTCCTTTGCAACGCTATGTCGCAAGCATCACCTTGAAGCCCGTGACCGATGGTCAACAAACCTTTTGGCATTGGGAATCGAGCTTTGCAACGCCACCTGGAATGGAGGCCCAATTGCGCGACATGGTGGCACACGGCGTCTATGAAGCTGGTTTTGCAAATCTCAAGCGCCATTTGCAACGGGGTGGAAATGTCAAAAAATCAACTGCCAACACAGCACTTCGGATCCACAACCAAGCCTCGCCAGTGTCTGCCCACACCATCAAAGTACGTGCGTACGGTGACGCCTCGCAACTGCGTGCAGAAACCAGCGATGTATCACCCCCCGGCCCTGGCGAAGTGCGCATACGTCAAACTGCAGTTGGCGTGAACTACTTGGATGTGTATTTGCGCAAAGGTTGGGTTCCCGAATTTTTACCCTTGCCTGGCACGCCTGGCATGGAAGCCGCAGGTGAAGTGATGGATGTTGGCCCCGATGTCACCAGCCTTTTGCCCGGCGACCGCGTGGCCTACATGGGCCCCATCCCCGGCGCTTACACCTCGGTTCGCAATGTACCTGTGGCATGGACGGTGCGGTTGGGCTCTGGGATTGACGACGTCACCGCTGCAGCGAGCTTGCTCAAAGGGATAACCGCTGACTATTTGCTGCGCGACCTCGGACACATAGAAGCAGGCACCAGGGTGTTGGTACATGCCGCCGCAGGCGGTGTGGGCACGCTGGTATGCGCATGGGCACGCAGCATGGGCGCTTTGGTCATGGGTACGGTCAGCTCGCAAGCCAAAGCGCGTATTGCGCGTGACCATGGCTGCCAACATGTCATCGTGACCTCTAACTATGAATTCAGCGCTGCCGTACAAAATATTGCCCAAGGTGCCGATGTCATCATCGATGGCTTGGGAGAAGCTGGGCGTGAAGAAAATTTTGCGTCATTGGCGCCGTGTGGCCATTGGATCAGTTTGGGCCAAGCCAGCGGCCCCTTGCAGCCCATTTCACCCGACTGGCTGGTGGCTAAATCTGCAAGTTTTTCCAGACCTGTGGCCTTTGCTTATGTGGCCACCCATGCGTTGCTGAACCAAAGGGCCGAACGGGTGTGGCAAGCGTTTCGTGATGGCATTTTGTTGCCAGTGCAGACCGAACAATTTGCGCTGAAAGATGCGCAGGCTGCCCATACGCGCCTGGAGTCTCGGCAAAGCACAGGCTCGTTGGTGCTGCTGCCGGGCTGACACCTAGGTGCCAGCAACGTTCGCCTCATCTGGGCGAGAATGTCGAGCTTGTCATTTGCCCCCCAGTCATGTCCAACTACGACACCACCCCAGATGATTTACCCATCCCGCAAGACGATGGCGGTGCCCAGCATCTCAGGGGACTGACTTTGCCTTCTGTGATATTGATGGGCACCCACGGCGAATCTGTTGACGTTTCGAGGCTCAACGGTTGGGTGGTGATTTACTGCTACCCCATGACAGGGGTTCCAGGTGTTGCCTTGCCTGCAGGATGGGACCAGATACCGGGTGCACGTGGTTGCACACCCCAATCGAATGCCTACAAAAAAACCTATCCTGCGCTCAAAGCCTTGGGCGCCCAAGTCTTTGGCTTGAGCACACAAGACAGCGGCTACCAACAAGAAATGGCAGAGCGTTTGCAACTGCCATTTGCTGTTCTTAGCGACAACCATTTGTATTTTCAGAGTAGTTTGAACCTGCCTACCTTTGAAGCAGAAGGTCGAACCTTGCTCAAACGGTTGACCATGGTGGCACACCAAGGCCTGATTCAGTCAGTGCACTACCCTGTTTTCCCAAGCGATGCTGATGCGGCTTGGGTGCTGGACTACCTAAAGTCTGTCACATAATGACTGCAGTCCACAGTCAAAATGTGTCTGTTTTTTTGGATTAACCCTAAGGGCTTTGAAGTATGGCTTTCAATATAGTTGGTGTTGCCCTCAAGAGGCCTTACACATTTGTGGTCATGGCTTTGTTGATATTGGTTCTGGGACCTTTGGCAGCCTTAAAAACACCTACCGATATTTTTCCTGAAATTCGCATCCCTGTGATCGCTGTGGCTTGGGCCTTTACCGGTTTACCACCAGACCAAATGGCAGGACGAATCACCTCGCCGTACCAACGGGCTCTGACAACCACCGTCAATGACATCGAGCACATCGAAGCTAACTCTTATGCGGGCGTGGGTATTGTCAAAATCTTTTTCCATCCAGGCGTCAATATCGCGATTGCCAATGCGCAAATCACAGCCATTTCGCAGGTCATGATTCGGCAAATGCCGCCTGGTACTTTGCCGCCCTTGATTGTGAATTACAACGCCTCAACAGTACCTATTTTGCAGCTGGCTTTGTCTGGCAAGGGTTTGTCTGAGCAAAACTTGGCCGATATCGGTCTGATTCAAGTCCGCACGCCGTTGGTGGCGGTTGCAGGCGCTGCCATACCCTTTCCTTACGGTGGCAAATCGCGTTTGGTTCAAATTGATTTAAAGCTTCCTGAATTACAAGCCCGTGGTCTTAGCGCACAAGATGTGGCCATTGCATTAGCCGCACAAAATGTGGTCACGCCAGTGGGCACCCAAAAAATTGGCAGCCTCGAATACACCATTAATTTAAATAACGCCGCCACTGAAATCAAAGACTTGGCTAACTTGCCCATTAAGTCTGTCAATGGCGTCATGATTTATGTTCGCGATGTCGCCAATGTGCATGATGGCAACGCGCCACAAACCAATATTGTTCATGTGGATGGCAACCGATCTGTGCTGATGTCGGTACTCAAGAACGGCGCTACATCCACCCTTGCCATTGTGGACGGTGTTCGCGAAAAATTGCTTAGCATGAAGACCACACTTCCCCCTGCTTTGGAAGTCAAACCCATCAACGATCAATCTATCTTTGTACGGTCGGCCATCAGTGGGGTGGCTCTTGAAGCAGCAATCGCAGCGGGTTTGACCAGTTTCTTGGTTTTTCTTTTCTTAGGCAGTTGGCGCTCTACTGTCATCATTGCCATCTCCATACCCTTGTCTATATTGGGCGCCATCATTGGTTTGGCCGCCTTAGGTGAAACGCTCAATATCATGACCCTGGGTGGTTTGGCTTTGGCGGTGGGTATTTTGGTGGATGACGCCACCGTCACGATTGAGAACATCAACTGGCATTTAGAACAAGGCAAAGAGGTGCGAACTGCAATTTTGGATGGCGCGGCACAAATCGTCACACCTGCTTTTATTTCACTGCTGTGTATCTGTATCGTGTTTATCCCCATGTTCTTTTTAGACGGCGTGGCGCGCTTCTTGTTTGTCCCTATGGCCGAAGCCGTGATGTTGGCCATGACTTTTTCATTTTTTCTGTCGCGTTCACTTGTGCCCACCATGGCCAATTACCTGCTCAAACCCCATGCCTCGCATACCGATATGCATGGCAACAACACATCGATGCCCCGCAGTCGTAACCCTTTGGTTCAATTGCAGCGAGGCTTTGAAGCTGGATTCGAAATGTTCCGAGCAGGTTACAAAAATATTTTGCACTTGGCCTTGCTTAACCGCATCAAAGTGCTGACGGTTTTCATGGGTTTGGTGGCATGCTCTTTTGCGCTTTTGCCTTACTTGGGTAGCAACTTCTTTCCCGATGTCGATGGGGGACAAATCATCATTCACGCCCGAGTACCCGTAGGTACCCGTGTCGAAGAAACAGCTTCGCGCTTTGCATCCATTGAAAAATCTATACAAAAAGTCATTCCTGCGGAAGAAATTTCGACTTTGGTGGACAACATCGGACTGCCCCCCAGTTGGATTAACTTGATTTACAACAACACTGGGGTCATTGGGACGCAAGACGGCGATATCCAAATTGCTTTACATAAAGACCATTTGCCCACAGCCGACTATGTACGAGAGTTGCGTCAAACTTTGCCAAATGAATTCCCTGACACGGTATTTTCTTTTCCACCGGCAGACATCGTGAGTCAGATTCTGAATTTTGGTGCACCCGCGCCCATTGACATACAAATCCGTGGTGCCAATTTAGCTGCTAACTTCGATTACGCCAATCAACTGTTGAAAGGAATTCGCCGCATCCCAGGTGTCGCAGATGCGCGCATTCAGCAGTCATCCAAAAGTCCGGTCTTCGATGTCAATATGGACCGCGTGCAAGCCCAAGATTTGGGCATTACCCCTAGGGATGTAACCAATAACTTGGTGGTCAATCTGGCGGGCAGCAGCCAAGTTGCACCCACTTTCTGGCTCAACCCTGCTAACGGTGTTTCCTACAGCATTGTTATGCAAGCACCGCAGTACAACTTGGATTCACTCAATGACTTGGCCAACCTGCCCGTGTCTTCTGGCGCCAATTACAACCAGCAGTTGCTAGGCGGTATTGCGAGTTTTAACCGCACCACACGCAATGCGGTGGTTAGCCAATACGACATACAACCCATGGTTCAAATCAACGCCACCACCCAAGACACCGATTTAGGCACAGTGACCAAAGAAGTTCGCCGTCTGATTGCACAAACCGAGGCTGATCTGCCCAAAGGCACCAAAGTGGTTTTGCTGGGGCAGGTTCGCACCATGGAGAAAGCATTTTCTGGCCTGCTGTGGGGTCTGCTGGCCGCCATCGTGCTGATTTATTTCCTGATCGTGGTGAACTTCCAGTCATGGCGTGACCCGTTTGTGATTGTCAGCGCCCTTCCGGCTGCCTTGGCTGGGATCATCTGGATGTTGTTTGCTACTCGCACCACGTTGTCCGTACCGGCCCTCACGGGTGCCATCATGTGCATGGGCGTGGCCACAGCCAACAGCGTGTTGGTCATCAGTTTCGCCAGAGAACGCTTGGATGAATGGGGCGACCCCATGGCCGCAGCGCTGGACGCTGGTTTTGTGCGTTTCAGGCCCGTGCTGATGACGGCATTGGCCATGGTCATCGGCATGATCCCCATGGCTTTGGGATTGGGTGAAGGCGGCGAACAAAATGCCCCGCTTGGCCGAGCCGTCATTGGTGGTTTGTGCTTTGCGACTGTTGCCACCTTGGTCATTGTCCCCATTGTTTTCAGTATGGTCCATTCAAAGCGTGGCCAATCCCGCGCCGCCCCCTCGTCTATCGGAGTTCAGCATGTTTGAGTCGACTAGCCCCAAAGTGTCCCGCAGCCTTTTATGGACTGCGCTTGTCTTGGGTGGTGCCATTGCTGCCTACGTTGTTTTCACCGGTGTGACATCGCGCAACTCGGACGCAGCGCACCTGAAACAGCGCTCGCAAGCCCAAGCTGTGATGACGGTGGCAGTGATTTCACCCGCGCCAGCCAATGCCACGCCCACTTTAGATTTACCTGGACGTATTGAAGCATTTGCCAAAGCACCTATTTATGCCCGCATCAGCGGCTATTTGAAAAGCTGGAAAGCTGACATTGGCACCCCTGTCAAAGCTGGGCAGTTGCTGGCAGAAATTGACACACCCGACTTGGACCAACAAATACTTCAAGCCAAGGCAGAACTGGCCAGCACACAAGCCAATGCCGCGCTGTCAGAAAACACGGCCAAGCGCTGGCAGTCTTTGCTTGCCACCAACTTTGTGTCCTCCCAAGCGGTGGAGGAAAAGCTGGGAGATTACAAAGCCAAGTTGGCCACGGTTGCAGCGTCTCAAGCCAACGTCAACCGCATTGAGGCCTTGAAAAACTTCAGCCGCATCGTTTCGCCCTTTGATGGCGTTGTCACTGCGCGCAATACCGATGTGGGCGCATTGATCAATGCGGGTGGCAGTGCCGGTAGTGAATTGTTTGTCGTCTCGGACATCAAACGTCTGCGTTTGTATGTGAATTTGCCACAAACTTATGTGGCTCAAATTCAAAAGGGGGCGGTCGCCAAATTTACAGTACCTGAAACGCCTGGAAAAACCTTCATGGCTAAGGTGCTGAGCATGTCGCAAGCCATCACCGCAGGTTCGGGCAGCATGCTGGTTCAACTCTCTGCCGAGAACCCTGGTGGAACTTTGTTGCCCGGTGGTTTTGCCAATGTGAGTTTTGAGTTGCCGGGTGTTTCTGCAGGCATGAATGTTCCTCCCAGTGCGCTTATTTTCACCAAGACAGGTTTGCGTGTGGCCACTGTTTCTGCTGACAACAAAGTGGTGCTCAAGACCGTTGTCATTGGTCGGGACTATGGCAATAAAGTCGAGTTGTCGTCAGGCTTAGATGCAACTGACCGCGTGATTGAAAGCCCGCCTGATGGCATCTCTGATGGCGACACTGTGAAGGTTGCTGTGGCAGAGCCTAAGAAGCCATGAACACCTCTGTGCCACGCCATCCGGTGGCATGGTTTGAAGTTCATGTCGCAGATATGCAACGCGCTAACATTTTTGAAGATCATGTGCTGCTTGCGGGTGTCGCATGCGCATGGGTGAAACAACGCGAGCGACGAACCACCACCCAAAGCAATGCGATGGGACTGCATGCAATGAAGTAAGTCGCTAGCAATATGCGCTAAGCATTTGTTTGTAAATCATTTAAATCGATCAAACAAACAAAAAAGGATTTCTTGACGCAACATGTCAATTCCGTTAATAATTATTCATGTTGTTGGTATGTGTTCACTACATAGGGATTTTTGGTTTGAAGCACGTTGAATGATGTTGATTTCAAACCTACCGAAGCTTGATGACACTTGTAATTGTTTGCCTCATGCGCACGACGAAGTTCAAACCATGTATCACTCGGAGTTGATGCGTGTTGTTTGACCACTGCGCCCAATGCCAGCGTTGTTGCAACGTTGAGCCGGGTTATCCCTCCCTTGAAATTACCCTCACCCAGAAAGAAGAGAAGAAACTGGGCAGCATTTGTATCCAAACACAATGCGATCATTTGGGTCCACAGGGATGCACCCTTGGCGAAGATAAGCCGTTTGGCTGCACGCTCTATCCCTTGAGCTACAACCCGAAGAAACAAAGTTTCTATTTCGATGCTGACTGCCCTTTGATGGACGTCTACATTGAAGGATTGGGCAACAGCAAAAGCGAGGCTTCTGCCCACATGGCCAAGGTCACTCAAAAGGTTGCCAAACTCCACGTAACCGATCCTCTTTTCTTGCAAGAGAACTTCGAAGTAGATAAGACTTATTTCGACTTAAAAAAAATAAAACCTAAAAAAACCAAACCTAAAAAATCAACACAAAAGGCAACACTATGAATGGCACGCTTTACCAGTTCAAACCTGCAAACCTGTTTTCAACGGCGCCCCGTGTGCGGCATGTGGGTTACCAAAGTTGGACCGAAGACAACTTGCTGGTGGAGAGCGACCACAATGACATTCTTTACTACACCACCCGTTGGGATGCCTTGTGTCCTTATATCAACGTCTCTGATGAAATGATGGCCTTTGCGCCACGACCCTTTGTGGTGTATGCCCTGCCCCCTGACAGCCCTTACGGTGTGCCCATCAACGACAAATACGGTTTGGTGGACACATTCGCAGAAGACTTCTGGACAGAAGCGCGTCGTGAGCGCAAATTCCGTGAACTCGATAAGCAATACAAACATTTCACTTATACCGAGGAAGTCATTCCCGGCAGCCAATTGACTGTTGACGATATGTTCGAGATGGGTGGCGAGCACTTTGCTAACTATTGCATCGATGACCGCGAAGTCGAAGGCTTTGTGGACTATGTGCGCGATTTGGAAGTGCTGGTACTCAGGGTGCGAGACACCGAGGGCGAATTGGTGCTCACCGATGTCTCCATCTTGCTGCCCAAATACAACCAACTCTATGGCAGTTTTTGCCAATGGAACCGGGCCCATAAAAACCGCTCGCCTGGCATTTACGCTTGCTTACAGGCTTGCCGATGGGCTGCCAAAAACGGCTTGCGCTATTACAACTTGGGCCCAGTCGATGACTATGGCTACAAGGCCCTGTTCGTGACTGATTTTGAGCCCATCTATGCCATGGCCTTGATCGACCCTGACCACCCCTTGGCAACCGACCCGACCTCACCCTTGGTCACTGACTTCAAACCCGAGCAGTTCAATCAAGTCTTCCGCGATGAGCCCGTCTGCAGTCAAACAGACGAAGCAATTGCGCCACTGGCGATGGTGGGCTGATACCTTGCCTCAGAAGAAGTGTTTTTCGCCGAAACTGATGTCGTAGTCGATAAACAGTTCTTCGCCTTCGGCGATGTCCTTTAAGCTGATTAACACGCCTGCCTTTTTGAAACGCAGGTTGGGGTTTTTCGAATGGTTGAGGTAGACCGCCAAGTCGAAAGAATTCAAACCGATGGTGGGAACTGACACGGTTTTTTTGTCGTAATAGCAAAAGGTATCGATTTGCTCTCTCACACCTTTGGGTAAATCTTTGATCAGCTTCTTGCTGATGTCTATTTCTCTGATATTCAAATAACTCTTAAGTGGGTAAACACCCTTGGGTATAAAGCGCACAGCAAACACGCCTATGCCGTGCACAGGAGAGACGCCAAGTTTGCAATACACCTCCTTGTTCAGGTGCTCCAGCAATTTTTTGTGTGAGTTGGGCATGTATTACTCCAAAGCCTGATAAACCAATTGTTTGACCATGCGGCGATAGTATTGCCGTATGGGGCCAGGGGTTTGTGCCATGAGCACCCCAATAAGTTGCTCTTTGGGGTCGATCCAAAAAAAGGTGCCACCAGCACCGGCCCATGCATAGTCACCCTCAGAACCCGGCACACTGGCAATGCCAGCACCTTGGCGAACCATGAAACCCAAACCAAAGGTATAGCCTTGCACACCCATCAAGAGTTCGCCTGGTTGCACAGGGGTAGCTACTTTAGGGCCTAAATGGTCGGCGGTCATCAAAGCCACGGTGCTGCGACTGAGGTAGCGTCTGCCATCGAGGCTGCCACCATTGAGCAGCATTTGGCAAAACCGCAGGTAATCGTCAGCGGTGGTGCTCAGACCCGCACCTCCGGAATCGTTGCCTTGGGCTTTGGTCACGTCCAACATCGCGGCCATGGGCGCCTTGGTCAGGGGGTCTATGGCCAGCGCTTGCGCCAGTCGATCTAACTTGCCAGCAGGCACCACAAAGTGCGTGTCTTTCATGCCCAAGGGTTTGATCAACTTTTCATCAAGCAAGCTGCTCAATGGTTTCTTACCTACTGCTTCTAGAACACGGCCCAACATATCGGTCGACAAGCTGTATTCCCAAGTGGAGCCAGGCTGCCATTGCAAAGGCGCTTTGGCAAAGGCTTCGATTTGCTGCTCTGGGGTGAGCGTGATCCACAAAGAGGGAATGTCTGGGGAAAACAAACCCGCTTGCTGGTAAGCACTTCGCATACTGGGGAAGCGGGTGAATTCGGCGTAAGTCAGTCCCGAGGTATGGCGCAGTAAATCTTGCACCGTGATTTGCCGCGCCGCTGGCACGGTGGCACCGGTTGCATCAGCGGGATTGGCCATGACTTGCATTTGGCTCAGGGCCGGTAGGAATTTACCCACCGGGTCAGCCAATTGCAATTGCCCCTCTTCGACCATCATCATGGTCAACACCGACACCAAAGGCTTGGTCATGGAGTAAGCGCGAAACACACTGTCGCGCTTCAAAGGTTTGCCGCTGGCGGGGTCTTGCAAGCCGATGGCTTCGGCATGGACTACCGCACCTTGGCGAGCGACCAAGAGCACTGCACCAGGCATACGCTGGGCATCGATTTCGGCTTGAATGACAGGGCGTATGCGAGCGAAACGTTCAGCCACCATGCCCTTGGAGGCTGGCGGGGCCGTTGGCAGATCAGCAGCGCTTACAGACCAAGGCAACGCTCCCACAAGCGTGATGACGCACAGCAAACGTCGGGGGAAAGAGAAAGTCTTCATAGCGGTTCCTAGTGGAGGAGGTCAGGCAAGGTAGAGGAGGGTTAGTCTAGGTGCAAATTCAGTCTAAAGGGTCCCAAGCCTGCAACCATTTCACAAAATGCCCTAAACCTGTGTCCAACGGTGTCTCGCGCCAACTCCCCAGCATGCCCACCAAGCGGTCTTCACTGGCGCAGGTAAGGGCCACATCCGCCACCTGCATGGGGGCGTACTCGATGACAGGATGACGCTTCAAATGCCGCGCCAGCAGGTCGATAAAGGTATTGACCTCGACGGGTCGTTGGTGGCCCATATTGACAATATCAGCGCCTTGCACCGCTTCTGGGCGGGCCACCAAGCCCGTGATGGCTTCCACAATGTCGTCCACATAAGTGAAGTCTCGGCGCAACTTACCCTCGCCAAAGACTTTAATGGGTAAGCCGCGACGAATATTTTGGGCAAACATGAAAGGCGCCATATCGGTGCGCCCCCAAGGGCCATAGACAGTGAAAAAACGCATACCCAACGAGGCCATGCCGTACTGGGAATGGTAGGCATAGGCCATCATTTCATTGGCCATTTTGGTGGCGGCATAAAACGACTGAGGCTGATCGGTGCGATCGGTTTCCACGAAAGGCACTTGGCTGCGCATGCCGTAGACGCTGGACGAGCTGGCATAAAGCAATCGCGGCACTTGCAGGCGATGACAAGCGTCCAGCACATGAGAGAAGCCCACCAAATTGGGTGTGACAAAATCCATGGGCGCTTGCATCGAATGCCTGACCCCCGCTTGCGCGGCCAGATGCACCACCGTGTCGGGTTGCCACTGTCCCACCACTGAAGCAAAGGCATCGGTTTGCCCTATATCGATTTGAAAATACTTCACGCCACGCTGGGTGACACAGGCCGCCAGCCGTTCTTTGCGCAAGCGTGCCAAAAACGGGTCTGCCGCATCGGCAGCCCCACCCAGGCCAGTGGATGGGTCAACTTTGTCGCATCCGGCCACGTCGTAGCCCAAGGCGTGCAAACTTTGCACCAGATGTGAACCAATGAAACCAGCGACCCCGCTTACCAGTATTTTTTTACTCATGACATTCCGTTGTTGCAATGTTGGGCGCTGGGAGGGCAGACGTGCGCCCGTTGTTTAGCTCAGCGCCACGTTTATCAGCGTTGAGCCAGTCCATGGCTTTGGGTTTGGCGACTTTGCTGTTGATCTTGGCCTGGGGAGTATGGCACTCGGACTGGAACCGAGAAGGACTGCTGGCGGTACATGCCCACCCCATGGGGCCACAAGACTTGTGGATTTTTCTCACCCAATGGGGTGACGCC
>Ga0114962_10002008_pt1 | contig 17335 bp, 26 predicted proteins | sample C_130820_MF_Meta_FD_87017 | JGI IMG/M metagenome (GOLD analysis project Ga0114962, IMG submission 87017) | Freshwater microbial communities from Lake Croche, Canada to study carbon cycling - C_130820_MF_MetaG | ecosystem: Environmental > Aquatic > Freshwater > Lake | place: Lake Croche, Canada...
AGAGTACAGCACTCAAATGACTCGAGGCTCTGCTCTGCACAAGGGTTGTACCCTGCTACACGGTAGTCCTTGTTATTGATTGGGTCGTTGAGACGGCCATACTTACGTGATACATCTAGCCAAATGAATCCTGGCTCACCGTTTAGCGCGATATTATCTACAAATGGGGTGTAATCCATGCCGACTGTAGCTTCAAGGGAGTTATTAGACATCCAACCCCAGCCTGGCTTTTCCGGATCATAAGAGTTACGGGTTGGGAATGCCTCTGCATTCTTAGCATTAATAAAGTCTACGTCATCTGGCTGGCCAAGAGCTAGCTCAGCTGAGCGGCGAACGTTACCAGATACAACGCAAACACCAATTAGATTAGCAATATCAGTAATTAGAATAGAGTCTACTGGCTGACCAATACGAGAATCAAAGAGTTCCCTTAACTGAGTGTGTAGCTTGATTAGTGGGCCAGGGCCTGATGACGTTCCACCAAATCCCTTGATTGGAAGGCCAGCTTCACGGATCTCACTATAATCAAATACGCTAGTTGCCATATCGGCCTTTAAATATGAATTAATTAGGTCTGCTGTAGAATCACGCCAACCTTCACGAGTGTCAGAAATCTTAAACTCGTAAGTCTTTTCTGTTGGCTTGTGGACCGTGAATCCTTTGTCCTTGCCCTTAGTATCGAAACCTACCCCAATTCCGAGCATAGAGGCTTCCATTAAGAACCGGAATGGCTTTGCCGGATTGCCTTTAGTCATTGAATCAGTAGAAACAAAGGCACAGTTCTGTAGTGCGGCAGAGTTCTTCTTCTCCATTACGTACTCAGTACCCATCATCCATAGTCCACGACCTGGAGGTGTCCACTTCAAATGGAATAGGCGATCGAATGCTTCTTGGGCGGATGCCTGAGCCTGCACACCATTCCATGGCAAGCGGTTAGCCCAGCAATGATCTTTCTGAATTGAGTACATACCCTCAATGACACGGCGGCATACGTCTACCCAAGTTTCCTTTGAGCCATCTTCTTTAAGACGAGAATATGTGCGCATAAAGGTAATTTCACCAATTGAGTTCTTACCAGCATCGGTGTAGCCCCAAGGGACTGTTTTATTGTTGTAGGAACTTACAAAATCTTCAGTTAAATGGAAAGAGAACAAGCTCTTCCTCCTTTTCTATTCGGTTGTAGACATAACTCTACCCAGGTAGTTTTATGTGTCAAATTTACACAAGGGTGTTTCTTATTAAAAGAGCACTGTTATCAGGTAACAAGTACTAGTCTTCTATTGCGTCAACAATTATCTCTGTGACTGCTTCTTCGGTCAAACCGTCGTTAGGAAGCTCTTTCAAAATAGAAGCTTTGTCTCCAAATATACTACTCAAAACACCGCCGGAAGTCTGCCTTTCCACGGTCATTCTTACGAATTCATTATTGGATTCTAGCTTCTTTAATTGCTCAATAATTTTGAACAATCTATCTATCTCTACACCAGTATTTGGGTCTGGATATCCGCCGTTTAATTCTTCAGAATACCTTGCAAATGCTACTCTTGCGCCTTGCATTTCAATAACTGTGTTAAGTAATCCACGTAGCTGATCTTTGGTTTGAATGCTAACTGGAAGGTTAAATGCGCAGGCGTTTTGAGGCTTAAAAGCGGGGCAGTTTGCAGCAACAAAACAGGTGTCACATTGGCGTAAAGACTGGGTACTAGAACTAAGGATAGGGGCATTTTTTATTATGTCTCTACCGTTCTCATCCTTGTCTACTATTAGCTTGTTGGTGACCCCAAAAACAGGTAAAACAGTGATCTCTTCGGAGTCTCTGGACACTAATTCTTTCCGCATGTCAGGTACACTATTAACAGGTTCTATACCACCTGTTTCCGCATTACCGGGATCATCTATATCATCACTGTTATCAGATAACAAGGGGTCGTTATTCTCATTAAATGATCCACTACGCTTTTCCAAGTGTCTCTCCAATTGTAAGTATGACCAAATAGCTAGCTTAGTAACTTCATTTGGGTCATCATCTATTATCTTTTTAAAATCAAGTCCGGCATCCTCAATTACTCGCTTATAGCGTGGGCGTGCTTGAGCTTTCATACTCTTAGGATACCGGACAAGCTTAGTTCCATCCCATACGATGGTTTCCCCTCTCATCATTGGGGATAGCCAGGACATTGTACTAGCAGTAGTAAACGGAACCTGGCGTAGGTTATCTGGCTTGGCACAAGCAATGCCATGCAAATCAAAATCAAACTGAGATTTAAGAGCTCGCACTCGCGATGCAAGAGTTAGCTCGGCTTCTATGGAAGCTCCAGAAACAGCGACATTCTCATAGTTCTTGGCTAGATTAACTAGCTCAGATGGGCCCTGAGAAGGTTCCCAGACTGGCCAGAAGATGCCTGGGGAGGTGTATTCCCAGAAAGTTTCTCTCTGTTCCAGTAGCCAATCAGGATCTAAATGTGGGTGAGAAAACTCTGTTGCTCCAGCAATTCTCTCCTCATTAAGAGCAATCCAATCCTGGTACTCTGCGTAGTAAGCTTCTAGCTCCATAGCAGATAGGTTTGACTTAAGAGCGCTAGAGTATCCGCTATCTACGAATACGTGTACATCTGGCTCAAATCTTTCTGAGAGTAAGTAATCCTTTGTTTTGGGCAACCCCCGGCGTTTTAAAGCCCAGTAGTTAACGCCAATCGCCTTTACACCAGCATTTTCTAACAGAATACGGTGAGAAGGTACCTCGCCCCCTAAAAATACCAGTTTCATCAATAATCCTCAGCATAGCCTTCATTGTAATCATCATCGCTTCTATCCGGTACATCCTGAATATATAAAGGGACTATTGACTCTCCCTCAACCCAATTATTATCATAGTTAATGTCTTCGTCTTCTGACTTAGAAAAGCCTATTGGACCTTTACTCATTCCCAACGAACTCCTCCATCACCATTTATGTACTTGCTGTACTTTTCTGCGACAAGTGCTTTTTGACGAACTTGTTCATCAGTAATTACTTCCCAAGGCTTTATATACCTATGGGATTGGAAGTACTGTGGGGTGGCAAACAACAAGGTTGGAATACTTTGAGACAAGGCTTCAGCACACATATCTGGATCAGAATCTATAAATAAGACTACTTTACCGTCTTTTTTTGACAGCTCTATGTGTCTTAGACGTAGCTCCTGGCTTTCATAAAAATGAGAATTATCCAATACATCTGCATAATCAAATACATAGTTAGTGCGCAGCCAGTGCTCTATTTCTTTAGTGTCACTAGTTGTAGATAAAACTACTCTGTAATTAAGCACGAGTGTTCTAAAAAGCATTAAGCCTTCAGCTATAGGCTCTTTGTTTTCTTTTCTTAAGACACCTTCTACGGCCATTACTGCTGTACTCATCGGCCTGGAACCCTATGAGTTGCGGCCCTTCTAATTAAAACATCAGGACTTGGAAGCTCAATCCCGTATTTTTCTACGGCTTCTGAATCAGCTGCTGCGTCTCTATACTGTTTAATTTTTTTAAGAGCCTGCACAATTCCGGATTTTTTACCGGCTTGCCAGCGGTAGTTGTTATAGTCTGAATACCCAGCGCCCGTGCGGCTGAAGGCTATCTTACGACCTCTGTGCATGTCTTCGTACATATCTGCAGCTTGGTCAATGATCATATTTAATTTACGCTCAGCATTAACTAAGTTAGCGCTGCCTTTTGCTCCACGATATTCAGTGAGAGCCTGGCTATATCTCCGGATAATTTCTACACCAGTGTTATAGTCACGATCGGTGCTTTGTTCCCAAATACGTGAGTAAGGAGGGTTTTGTTCTTTGTCCGGCTCTATAGTCCAAGAATCATGGATCAAGTCATAAGCTGCGTATGGGTTAATATCTACGATGTTTGTCTGTGGGTTTACATAATATGTAAGCTCATAGCCTTCCCAATTTGAAGTCTCAGGTAATAAATCGCGGTTAAACTCTTCGTTGAACATTGATGCGATTTCCTCATTGGAAAGCCCTGAGTAGTCTGTGTTTAATCTTCTGAACACGCCATAATCAACGCCAACAAGACAATCTAAGTCCGCAGGAGTTCTTGCGCTTTCCCATTGGTAAGAAACGCCTGAGCCAGCAAGCCAAGCAGAAATCCAACGGTTTGGCTCCTGATACATAACGGCTAAGTGATCAAAGAGAAATCTTAGAACAGAGTTTCTGACCCATGGCTTCAGGTGCATACCATCAAATAGATTGGGATCAAGCCCCGCAGAGGGCGAGCTGAAGTAAGAGGTAGAGCTAGCTGTTACATTTACATTTTTATATGAATTGTTCATTTACTCCTCATCCTCATATTCTTCATCTTCATCTACAACCTTGCGGGGCCTAATCGACCTTTTCTTAAAAGTTTCGTTATCTTCTTCTATAGGCTTATCACCAACCACGTACCCGCAAGATACGTGTGCGTTAGTAAAGCGCCAGATAAGATGCCAGATAGCGTCACTGTTTTCACCTTCAGAATCAATGCTGAAAGAAGACTCACATTTACAAGACATCTCTACATACATTGATCTATTCTCCTAAAGGTTATTAGGCCTGTGGGCCTTGTACTTGGTTTAGCGCAGTGATTGTGTATTCAGCTGCTGCCTGAGCCTGTAGATCCATTAGGATCTCTGAGATATAACGGCGAACTTCAATCAAAGTTACTTCACGTTCTACAGGAATCTTTAAAGCATCTAGATTACGTTCTAGGTATACCCCACCGTTTTCACCAATAGCAATTACAAAAGCAGTTGCAAGCTTTGGTGCTTCTGCTTCAACGGTTACTTCTGGCGCTGTTGTTTCTACTGTTGTTTCGTCTGACATTATTTTCCTATTCGTTGTACATTCCGGCAGCCTTGCGCTGCTTTGTCATAACATTTGATTTTACTGGGCAAAAGTCGCACAAGTAAACTCGTGTGCTTGCAGATTTATCGGGTGAGACAAGCCCTGCATCTTTACGCAATTCGGCTGTATTTGGGATAAGCCGTTTGCGCTCGTTCTTCCAGTCATAGCAATGATCAACTGGCCGCAGATGTAGCGAATAGCATTTCATTGCATCTTCATAGAAGGTAGCTTTAGTAGTGTAATAGTCTGGGTCAAGGTTGGCTAATCCGCCACCGACCTTTTCGCGCATCTGCGAAATAATTTCTTTACGATACTGCTCTTGAGACCAAATCTTTACGCCAATTTTAAATATAGTGCCTTGATGAGGCACGCCAGTAGTCTCGTGCTTTTCAATAAGAATTGCTAAAAGATCGTCATACTCTGGGTCGCCTTCATAATCTGGAAGTTCTTCCATAGTTCTACAGTTCCAGCAGTATAAAATACGAATTTTAGGCCCATTATCTTTAATTTCAGTAACGGTACCTTGGTCGGCCGAAGGCCGAGACCCTTGTCCAAGAATTGGTATGCCCACAAGTGCTCCTAGTTATGTATTTACATAATCTACTGTACATGCACTTTGTGAATTTATCCCCAGAAACAGGAAAAAATTAGAACCAAGATTTGGTATCTCCACGCCTAGTTTGCTTAAGTACAAGCCAATGTCCAAGGCTTTCTGCATGATGATTAAAGGAATCGCTGCCTTCATATGACTCTTCAGGAGCTGCTTGGCAAGTGGGACAAGATGGGGAGATCTTTTTTCTCTTACCAAGGCCCTTGTCATGATGGGCAATATGCTGATTAATAGTCATATCAAACCAGTGTTCTGGCTCATGAGCCCAAAAATCGGCGGTTTTTTCATGCAAATTAGCCATGTAATTGTCATTTTTACGGTAAGCAGCATCTGCAAGACCCGTATAATGGGCTGCATGCTCAGACGCAGTCATTGGACGGACATGGTTTGCTTTACCGGGAGTTCTAATTTCTACTGTGAGATAAGATCTTCCTCTATAAGTAGGTGTTTTTGTAACAATGCTGGCTGTAGTTGTTGCTTCTCTCTCAGCAATAGTAGTTGGTTTAACATGTCCACTTTTGCCTTTAGCAGCTTCCCCTCTTTTAACCCGCTGCTGTGCTTTTTTACCCTTAAATTTGGCAGATTTTGGAACCTGTTTAACTGGCGCAGGTTCTCCAGCTTTTGCTTCTCTTGCCTCTGCTCGCCTAGCTTTTCTTCTTCTAAGCTCAGATTCTCTCGCTCTTTGTCTAGCGGCTTCTTTTCTAGCCTCAATTTCTTCAGCATTTTCTGCAAGAAAAGCTTGTTTCTTTTTTTCTTTTTCTGCATCTATTATGGCTTGTGAGTCATATCCTTCTGGACCAGCCGGAGGACGTCTTTCATATCCAGACATACTGTTTTCTTTTGGAAAACGGTAGCCTCTTCCTCGCCAATAATATTTATTTGGATTTTCGTCACCATTATTTGGAATAAAAGGTTTTTCAACCTCTTCAAACTGTTCTTCATCGCTCATTGACCTGCACCACCAACATCAAAAGCCGCTTTTCTTTCTGCAGAAGCCGCTCTAGCTCCTCTTTTTCTTGAGGCGTTCACTACCGTTCTTAGACTAGACACAAAATTCTCTGCTTGTTTTGGGTCAGATATGTCAAGCTCACTTATTCTTTCTTGCTCTGTTTGAGCATCTCTATAAAGCTGTGCTGAATTCATTTCTTCTTTGGTGTACGGAGTACCGTTAGCATTTAAAGCAATAGTCTTAGTTGGAATCCAATAGTATAGCTGCTTGCCTTTGTGGGTTAAAGCTTTACCAGTATGGTCCATTGCAGGGTCAATATGTACCATTCTAGGCTCACCTGCGTGCCAAGCCATAGCATGGCCACTATGGTGCACCTTAACAGCAAGGGGATAAACTTTAGTACTGCCTCTGTTTTGACTCAACTCTTGAGAACTTCCAAGTTCTGCGGTTGCAGTATCAGCTTCAGGGTTTGTTACTAGGCCTGCTCTTCTTGCTGATTCAATATTAACGGACATAGCGTTAAAATCTTGAGTATTTAGAGTGTCTTTGTCTCCACGTTCGTTTCCTACAAGATTTAACATAAAGACTGCTGCTTTTGCAGCGTCAGTATCAAATTCAGTTGGGTCTAGTCTTCTTCTTAAAGATGCTTGATCTGGATCTGCAGGAGCGTAGTGGGACGGAACAAAAGGATCAGGAGTTCTAATAGTTCTTAGACTAGGGGCTCGTTTTCCTCTTGCTCTTTCTGGTGCGTGACCAGCTTCTATATACTCTCCACCATCTGGAAGTGTTTTTCTAACTTCTTCAGGCCTTACAGTGCCTTTGTAAGTTATTTCTCCTGTTTCAGGATCGGTACTGCTTGAAACATCCACGCCCGTAACCTGTTTTAACAACCTATTGCTATAGGTGGTTGTTTCAACCATTCCAGCTTCATCTTCAGCATGTGGGCGACCCGGTCTTCTAGCAGGAGTAGCGGGTAGCCCACGACTTCTACGAGCAGCCTGACGAGAAGCTTCCGCGTCTCTCTCGTACTTTTCTTGTTTAAATCGATTGTAATGAGCTACTGGGTCGTCTTCTTGAAGATCAGTTGCATTACCTGTAAAAGTGTCTGAAGTTCCATAAATTTCATTGGTTTGTATTCCCGGAAGAATGTCAGAAATATCTTCTTGATCACTAAAATCTGTTTTTTCTGCAGGCTTAGGAGCAGCTGGCCGCTTAGTTGAAGGAGTACCTCGTAAGACGCCCGAAAACATTTTCTTTTCGGATAAAATCTTAATTAATTTTTCTTTAATGCCTTTTTTTGCTTTAGTTGCGATATCTTCAAAAGGCATAGTATGAACTTTGTTATCTTCATAGGCCAAGGGCGTTGCTGCAGCATGTTCTTGTAAATGTTTTGGACAAAAAAGCTTTACACTGTCAGCTCTTACTTTGTCGCCTTCTTCTTCATCATAGAAGGTCTGCATGTAAATGTGAGAACCAAGCTCGTCGCACGGAGTAGAAGTACCCTTAGAATCAGTATCTGAACCTTCGCAGGGGAAAACGCTAGTTGGTGTGCCTGTTCTTGCCATATGTATCGTCTTCTCTCGCACGTAAGTCTTTTAACTTAGTAACTAATATTAAATTAAGATCATTCTCTGATCTTCTAGACCGTAGTTCTTTTAGGGCACGTTCCTGTGGAGTCAGGCCCTCATCTTCATCCTCGTACATTACCCTAATCCTTCCTCACTTGGGTCATCGTTTGCATAACAATCCTTGCAATATGAGCCGTCTTCCAATTCAGTTGGGCTTGAGTTTGTCATAGTACTTTGGCCACATCCTGCACAAGCGCCTATATCTTCTACAGCAATACGCTTAAGATTGGCCATAGCATTTAAATACTCTCTATTATGGCTTACTGATACGTGTCCTACCAAGCTTTCTTTAAGATCATTAGCTCTTTCTGCAGATGGTGCGTTTTTTATAGACGCTAGCATGCTTTTACAAGCAACGCAGTTTCTAGTATCGCAATTACACACGCCTTCTTTTGTGGGTAACTCGTTACACTGTCTGCAGACTCCCGAAGAAAGTCCTACTCTTGGTTGGAACGCCATGTTAATGCTCCTGTTGAGTTAGATAAGCATCTACATCAAATACGGGAGTTGTCTGATACGAAGGTGCTTTGCCCTTCTTAACAGAAGTTTCTCCCGGAGATACTTTATCTGGGGTCTCAGTATCAATAAAACCATAATTAAAGAAGGGATGCAAACCGCGACGGTTAGCCTCTACTACTTCATCTCCAAGTCCTGGAGCAACCGTAGTATTAGGGCGTACCTTGCGGTACTTACCGTCAGTTGATCCTTCACTTAAAGACTGTACTTTTGATCTTTTTCTATTAACTGCCATGATCTATTTCCTTTTTCTACTCTGCTTCACCTTGAGACGCCACCCATTTGCCGCCAGAAAACAAATATTTTGTACGAGCTGCAACGGCTCTGCTCGCATCTGCCAATGAACGCCGTGCACTAGTGTGCTCTGCTTCATGAGATTTTTTAGCTCTTTGGTCTAATTGATTATACCAGTCAATTGCTTCACCTGATGTCAAAGGACGCGAACGTGAAACTGTACGGCCTGCATCACTAACTACAGTTTCGCCAGTAAATTTCTTAGGGGCATCCGCTCTTTCTTTGTAAGATAAGTTATGAACTTCAGAATCTCTAATAAATTCTCCAAGAGGTCCAGCAATAATTCCAGATACTGGAGTAGAACTGATTCGCACAGACTTACGAGGCAGGGTAATACTTTTTCCAGACTCATGATGCAAAGTGACTAGCTTCTCACCAGTTTCAGGATGTGCGTGTTCTGTCTTACCAATAAAGTTTTCAGCATGAAGTTCTGCTGGGATAAGGCCTTTTGGAAGCTTATCTTCATGGCCTTTAACTAGCCGTACTGTATGTTCCAGTCTAGTGTGTGGGGCAATGCTAGCTACGTGAACTCTAGAATCACCTGCCATAATCCTATTTTTACCGGATCCTTGCTGCCAAGTAAAGAAAGCTCTAGCACCCTTACGAGCACTAGGATCTTTAAGAGTAAGGTGAGCGGTGTAAAGAGCCCCAAATGCAGGGTGTGAGCTCAGCTCAGCTCCTCTAGTTCCGGCATATTCAGAAGCACTAGTGGCACCAGAACCATCAAATCTGAGAGTTGGCTCAATATATTCTCTCTTACCTGTAAGCGGATCTTTTCTTTTTCTTCCAGATACACCTAAAATTTGGTTTGCTACAGCTTCCCCGCCTTCAAAATCTCCAGCTGCTGGAAAACCTGAAATAATTCCAGCCATAGGGTCTTCTGGTGCGGGACGAGCTCCAAGATCAAAACGATCGGCTTTGGCTAAACCTCTCTCAAATCTCTTTTGGTAATATCTATTATCAAACTCATGAGTGTGGGCTTCACCATTTTTGTCTACCATTGGATCGCCGCAAACCTGGCAAGTATTAGAGTCTTCTTCTGCTAGTAAAGCAGGAGCAGACTCACAAGTTATTTCGTGACCTACTTCTGGGTTAACTTCTCCACAGTGTGGGCATAGGTGTTGAGCAGTCTGGCCAGTTGCTTCTTCGGTAGTTTCTCCCGCATGCGTATGCCCTGGGGTCAGCTTTTTACCGCAAGTCTCACAAAGATCAGTGAATTGATTTTCGTTTTTCATGCCATTCCATTCTTTACTCTTTTAGTTGCCTTTTTATTTCGGCATTCTGGGCAAACTTTTTCTCCAAAAGCAAATAAAACTTCAAGAGGGGATACAAGTGTTCCACAGTCTTTACAATCAATTGAGCCGTTGTATGCAGTATCTGTCATTCTGGCGTCTGCTCTCTATTAGTAATCACAGAGCCATCAGGCTGAACATCTCTTCGGAAAAGACCCTTAGAACGATAAGTCTTAACTAATATCTTATGAAGATAGTGGCGACTTCTTTCGTCTCTTTGATCTTTTGTTCTGCCATCCCAGTGCAATACTAAACGATCTGGGTGGTCTAAAACATCGGTGCAAAGACCTAAAGGGCAAACATCTCCATGGAAATGAGCTACGCCACCCTTCATATTGATATAGTGACGGTGATCATCAAGAGTAGAAGTATGATCAAGAACTGCAGTCTGAGAGTATTTCTTACTTAGGCCGCCATAATGATGAACTCTAGTTCCTTTTGGGGATCCATGGCTAGGGCATTCACCGGTAGCGGGGTTTAGTTGAAGGTTACACGCAGGGCACTTACCTGCAGCCATATCATTACGAACAACGGCATTAGCTGCAGCATCTAATACTGAACGGCTACGTCTAGGACCTGAATCAACTGGCCCTTGTGTTTCACCTCTTCTTTCAATAGCGGATCTGACAATGCTTTTTTGTTCATTTAAAAAGGTAAGTATATTACTAGCTAAAGGGGCGACTAATTTTCCAGCTTTTCCAAGGGTAGGTATTCCTTTTTTACAAAACTTACAGTCAAGTCGATTATCTTGCTCCAAATTAGCAGAAGTCATGTCTAAATTGTCTGTAAGAACAGGTTGAGGACCATCATGGTATGCTAGATGGGCTGCAAGTGCTTTGATGTGCTCGCTGCCACTTGGATTACGTGCTGCTGCTAAAAGCTCTGGGTGATCGGATAAAGAATCTCCAACTTTTACCCTAGCTATAGATGCAGCTATACTTGGATAATTAGCCCAAGCATCACTGCAAATTCTAGCGTCATCAGAGCTTTTCTTACTGGCGTCATCGCAAGTACCTTCAGTTCTGTTGTGGTGTTTTCTATCATGCTCGGCAACGTCTTCTTTTCTAAGACGCTCATTACCGGCTTCATTTAAAGACATAGTGCAATTGCTACAGTTTTTTTCCCCACGGTTACTTACAGTTCCGCAGTTATCACAGGTCTTAAAATAGGTGGAGCAAGTAGTACAAAGAGGCTGTTTTCTATTAGGACTCATTAAAGCATTGCAATTTTGGCATGCATTTTCAGGGCGTCTTCCAGCGCTACCATAAACTTCGTTTGTCATTTAGTTCCCTTACCAAGATCCGTTTCCTGAAGAATTTCGACTTGATCCGTCAAAACCACCAATGCCTCCTGAGGCATCTGAACGTGGTTCTTCGTATATCGCGTCTACGTCCATAATGTCAGAAATTCCTAATTCTCGCGACCTATAACCATATCTAGATCGAAATAATTGTACTTGTGGTAAAGGCGGTCTAACAATATCTGCTAAGTATTCTCCCGGAATTGTTAAAGAAGACATAGCTTGAGAAATTAAAGCCTCATCCCTACTGGAGTGAGGTCCCATGTAATCATATCTAAGATCATAGGGGTCTGCTTCATCCTGGCGAACCATGCCTGGCTTATCTTGCCATGGCTTGGTTGTATCATAACGACTATCTGGTGTATTTGGCATTAGCTCCACCTAGGTACTAAATTAGCTAGCTTATGATTACGAACATAGTTTAAATCAATTGGCTCATTTGCTGTGATATTAGCTTTACCATCATTAATAAGAGCAGGAGCTGGTGCCATAATAGTATTAGGAGAAAAACGGGGAACTAGCATATTAATAGCCCCATCATTATCTACAACTTTTGGTCTAAGAGAAAGTCTTCTATCTGGCTCAAGACCGCCCGGCCAGTAATATTGACCTGGGTCAACACGCTCACCTTTATGCACACCACGCTGGTAAGCTCTTTGAGTACTGCGATTCTTAAGAGAGTCTAAAACAGTATCTGTGCCGTTACCTCGGTCATCGCGGCGGGAACGAATAGTGCCAAGATAGCCATCTGGATATTCAGCTGCAGGAGTTCGACCAACACCCATACGGGCAAAGTCCATGTCACTTCGCCCAGTTACGGGTGTGCCACCACCGCCTGTGGTGGTGTATGAGCCAATAAACCCATTACCGCCCAGGTATTGCCAATTTTGATGTGAACTAGGCACTTTGTCTCCTACTGTCTTTTAAAGATCTTACAATATGCAGGATGTTTGGGTAAAAACCGTTTTTGTGCCCCTCAAAATCATCAGCTTCTGCAGAAGGCTCATGAGGAAGTACACTATTAATAAAAGGTACATGTCTTTCATCGCTACCTGAAGCTCGTGGGATCGTTTTGTCGTTTCGTACATCACCAAAATGCTTATCTAAGGTTTTAGCAATATGTTCTAATTCTGGGCTTCCGTAATGATTGTTAATTCCATCTGAATTACCTTTATTAATCCAACCACCACTCCCGATTCCAAAAAACGGGTACCATTTACCTGAAGGTACTCCACCTGGTTGTCCAGTATCTTTTCCCGCAAGTCCGGTAGAGCAGTAAAAGGGTACATGAACACCATTATACTTAACTACAGCCATTTTTCTGCCGCCACCACCGTGAGAAATAATATAAGCATGTGTTGGTTTACCTACGTTAAGTTTTCCATTTTCAACTGAAATTGGAACGTGTGGGATGGGTACTAATTTAATACTAGCTTTGTCTAAAGGCTGTAATCCGGGTTCTGGGTGCTCACTATTAACATGGAGAGCCGCTGCGGATTGACCAGTTATTTTTTGACTACAAGTATTGCACTGATAAGTAGTTTCTTCGCTCATACCTCTATTCTCCTCTAATTATTGAGAAGTGTCTTCGCATTCGCATTTTCCTTGAATATCTCGAAGCTAAGGCTCATTTTCTAGCTTCGCCATGACCTGTAAAAAAGTGCTTAACCTTTCTTCCTGCTGAGCCCGCCGCTCGAATACCTCGCTCAACTGCTTGTCCGACTCCTGGATGTTGAGGAAAAGCTAAGTCTGCCATCATCCGTGCCCCACCCGCTGGATCTCCATTGCCCATTACTCTTGCAGCGGTCTCTGTAGCTTGGCCTATAGCAGCACCCATAATTGGGTACTCCATAGCAGTAAACCCTAATCGGACAGCCTCACCTAGGGCATACGGCTTGTCTTCTTTGATTGCCTGCCTAAAGCCCATTCGCTTTGGCTCTTCTTCAGGGGTGTTTTCTTCACTCATGTTCTTATTTTCCCATATCTATTATTATTAGTAATGACAAAGGGCCCACCATTTCTGGTGAGCCCTCTGTTCGATGCAACTTACTTGGCGATAAATTCTTGACCTTTATAAAGAGTTTTGCCCTCATCAATATGAACTAAGTCCACGTGGAATGAACCTTCATCCTTATATCTAATGACTGCAATACCTTGCTGCCAGTTTTCCCAGTAGGTTACTGGCTTGCCATTAGAGTCTGTTGAACCCTTGACGCTAGGTACATGACCATCGATACGGCACAGGCAGCCTGGGCTGATAGCCATAGCCTTGATACGACCTTCACGGTCAAAGGTAGTCTTAGACTGGATCTCTTGGCGGTGAATATGCCCAAATACTGTTGAGATATGTGGCATTTCGTTGGTGTATTTCATAGCTGTTGAGCCACCTGAGTTTACTTTATCCCCATGAATAGCACGAAGCTTATCGTTAATCCACCACATACCTGCTGGATAAGCATCAATGTACTCTACGTTGATTTCATCAAGACGTAGAAGATAAGGCAAAGACATTACTGGCCAAGAGTCTGGCATGTTAGCTCGCTTTAATCCAAAAGCAGATAACGCATTAGCCTGTACAAACTTTTGCATACGGCGATCATGATTACCCTCAAGAAGAATTATTTTTGCTTTAGGGGCATTAGCACGCTGTTCCTGTAGGAACAAGTGGCCCCGGTCAATTGCATGCTGAGTAGTCTGGGCAAAGGCCGCTTCCTGCTCATACTTACCTTGTGCCGGAAGATCCAGAAAATCCCCAAGATTAACTACCTGCTCTACACCATTTTCGTGCTGCTCTGCAGCAAGAACTTGTAGGGCAACATTCATTGCTGCTTCATCATGAAAAGGATCTAGGCCGGTATCTTCAAACTGACGATACCCAATTTGTGGATCTGGCAGAATAACAGCGGTCTTCCATCCACCAATAAGAGCAGGGGATTTAGGTGCTGGAGCATATCCGGTGATATTAACTGGGGCAGCTTGTTGTACTACAGGCCATTCAGGACCTGATTTTTTAACTTTATTAATTTCATCGATTAACGACATGCGCACTCCTGAGTGCGGTGACGGCGAACAGACTCTGTACTAAAAGTTGCTCCAACGCTACGACAAATTTGATGTAGATCCCGTGTAGTCATCATTACATCGTCTATGGTTTCAGTAAAAGCTACTTTATCTTCATCAGAAAGAGCTTCTACCCATTCACCAACAATACAACGCTTGCCTTCTAAAAGGCGATGTTCTTTAAAACTTTTTACAGCTTCCGCTAACATATTGTGCTTCTCCTATAGTTATTCCCAATTTGAGAGTGGCCCCGAAGGGCCACCCTACTTAATACATTATTTAGTTATGACTTAAATATATGACGAACCCATGCCGTCGTCAAATACTGAACGACTGCGGTTTGTCACAGGCGCTACAATACGACCACTAGCTTGGGTAGCGCCTGCTTCTGGAGCAGTTGGGATTACAGTCTTGACTGCAATTCCGTAACGTGCACCATTGCGTTCTGCGCCTGGCTGACCATAAATAGCTTGGTATGGTGCTGCAGATCTTGCTGCGGTTGGACCAGCAGTTGGATCTCCAGCCTGCACGTTGCCGCGAGGCATTAACTTTGCATTACCTGTATCTGTAGCAGATGGGTAGCTTGCGCTTGAAGCTGCAGACGTACCCATAGTTTCGCGTGGCGAAGCTGCCAAAGCTGCATCTACGTCTTCTGACGAATTAGCCATTTTTACCTCATTCTAGAATAGAGTTATATGTAAACCGTAAGCTTTACGGCTTAATTTATCAGCATTAACTGGCGGTAATTGTAAAAACAATTGCTGATATCTTACCCTCTCGTGACTCTACATTTGTAAAGCCTGGCTTACACACTAGATCTAAGCCTCTTGGTGCAACATACCCACGGGCAATTGCGATAGCTTTTACAGCCTGATTGACTGCTGAAGCTCCTACGGCTCTAATCTTTACTGTTGGTGATTCGTACAATGCGTGTGCAATTGCAGAGCCTACAGACTGTGGATTTGAGCCTCCACCTACCCGAAGGTAGTTTTCTTCGTCTTTATTTTGAATTTCGCTCACGATTTTTATTCCTTAGTTTTCCGGTTATTTTGAGCGCCCTCATAAAGACTTTATCATCATTTATCTGTTAACTTATCGTAAACTTCCTTTTCGTACTCAAAGTCATGCTTGTTCCGTACGATACGGGCTAAACCATAGGAATCTGCGGCATTATCGTCATTGAACTCCACGTCCCACTTTTTATATACATTAAGCAGAATTTGATTCTTATTAACCTTAGTGCCTTTGCCGGTAATGTACTTCTTAAGACTAGTGGGCTGTACAATTAGCGGGAACCTGGCAGCATCATTACCTGGGTATAGATCAAATAGTAAAAGCTTTACCATACCGGCTAGTTCACCTGAAAGAGCTACGCCAAACTCTCTACCAAATGCATAACCCTCCATAGCAATGCCTGCTACTTCATGCTCTGACAAGAAATCTTCAACATAATTGCGAATATTACACAGCTTTTCAATGCCTGAGCCATCTGCTTTATAGACCTCGGTATAGTAGTTTCCTTTTTTATCAATCGCAGTAATACCAAACCCAGTATAAGATTGATCTATGCCAATATAGACCGGACCTTTCAGGATGGATTTATCTCCAAATGATTTGATGCTCACGCTATTGCCTTTACTAAAGCAAGAACTAATGTTTTGAGTTCTTGTAAGTCACCTTTGTTTTCTACATTATAGTCAAACACGTAGTTGTCTAAGGCTACTTCAGATGAGTGACAATTTACAGGTCCTGTGCCAGGACGAGTTACCCGCCACATTTGACCTCCAAGATCACGAATAGCGTCCGCCTCATTCTGAAACCTTACATCTGTAATAATGTAATTTTTTTGTGGGTCTAACTTACCTAACGTTTTATTGACCCATATTTGTTCACCAAATACATCGCGCCCAGCTTCTGTACCCATACGCTGTAATAAACGGCGTACTTCTGGGTAGTTACGTTTAGCTTCTTCCCAGCCGTGAAGAGCTACTACATCATTAAGGAATACTCCATAGCCTGCCATAGGGTTTAAAGCCATTAAAGCTTCACGCAACGTATCAGCAAATGCTGCACGCTCAAACCCTTCATGTAAGAGTGTGTTTGCTATTTCATCTTTACCGCTTTGTGCATACCCTGATAAACCTATAATCATTTGTTTTTTGACTCCTTATGTATAGGACCAAACTGAGAATGCTTGGGACTAGTACGTTCTTTAAAAGAAGCTTTCCTCACTGATTCATTACCTTGAAGTATTTTTACTTCGTTTTGTAATGAGACAATCTTTTTTTGAAAAACCAGATTTTGATCAAGAAGTTCTTGTACGTCTTTTGTAGGGAATATATACTCTTGAAATAAAGTCTTTATCACTAGGCTTGCTAGTTCTTCTACGGAAGACTCTTCTACAGCATCCTCACAACATGATTCAGTACAGTACACAAGACTATCTTGTAATAAGTTTTCTATTAAAGGAATCATAGTAGAAATATCTTCTTCAGATAACTTACGAGTTGGGGGACTTTCTAGACTAATCTTATGGCCATTACCATAAGTAGTTATACTAATATTTGCCTTGTTTGTGGTTGTTTCACTCATTAAACTGAATACCTCCTTGCTCGTGTCTTTACACCACTATCTGATGTACGACGGGTTAACTCACGTGATACTAATGCAGCATCTCGCTCTAGGTTCTGCAGCAATACTTCTACCAACTTACGGTAAGCGTGCTTTTCATCAAGCTCTTCTTTAGCTAGTATTACTTTTGGGTCCAAAAGAATGTTGGCTTTAGCAATCGTTACACGATCACCACTACCACCCTTCCA
>Ga0114962_10002009_pt1 | contig 17320 bp, 14 predicted proteins | sample C_130820_MF_Meta_FD_87017 | JGI IMG/M metagenome (GOLD analysis project Ga0114962, IMG submission 87017) | Freshwater microbial communities from Lake Croche, Canada to study carbon cycling - C_130820_MF_MetaG | ecosystem: Environmental > Aquatic > Freshwater > Lake | place: Lake Croche, Canada...
GAGAAGTTGGTCGAGACCAGCGACGAGTGGATCCAGACGCGTACCGGTATCCGCGAACGTCACATTGCCGGTCCGGAACAACCGACCAGTGAACTTGCGGCCCGTGCGGCCCAAGCCGCAATCGAGAACGCCGGCATCAACCCGGAGGAGATTGACTTAATCATCTGCGCGACCTGCACGCCGGATATGTTCTTTCCAAGCACCGCCTGCCTAGTCCAGACCAAGATCGCCGCCGTGAACGCAGCCTGCTTTGACATTTCCGCCGCTTGCTCCGGCTTCCTCTTCGGTGTGGAAACGGCCCGCCAATACATCGCTTCTGGCACCTATGAGACTGTGCTGGTGATCGGTGCCGACAAGCTCTCAGGCATCGTCGACTGGAGCGACAGGAACACGTGTGTTCTCTTCGGGGACGGTGCCGGCGCCGCCATTCTGCGTCATCGCGAGGGATCACGAGGCATCCTCTCCTCCCGCATGGGCAGCAACGGCAAGCTGGCCGAGATCCTCTACATTCCAGGCGGTGGCAGCGCCCACCCGGCGAACTCTCCCACGTATGCGGAAAATCCCGCCACCATGAGGATGAACGGTCGCGAGACCTATAAGCACGCCGTGACCGCCATGGTCAGCGCCTCCCAGCAGGCCTTAGCTGATGCCGGCGTCTCCGCCGATGACATCGCCTGCTTCATTCCTCACCAGGCCAATCTTCGTATCATCGAGGCCATTGCCGACCGGCTCGATGTCTCCATGGACCGCTTCATGGTCAATCTCGACCGCTACGGCAATACCTCAGCAGCAGCTGTCGCTATCGCTCTCGACGAGGCCGCGCGCTCAGGCCGCTTCCAGCAGGGCGATAAGATTTTGATGGTGGTGTTTGGGGGGGGGTTGACCTGGGCGTCAACAGTCGTCGAGTGGTAGCTCTTTGTGCCAAGGCTTGAGATATCGGCGAGTAGCTGTGTTGGCCCGCGGTCGACGCAGGTCTACTAAGACTTCCCTTGGCCGTCTTTCTTTCATCCGATCTTCCAAGCCTTATTGACAGAAGAAGTGGATTGGGCTGAGAAGAGATGGTTGTTCCTAAAGTTTAAAGCACCTTGAGTGCTGGGGATTATGTTTTTGCCAAGTTGCTCATGCTGTTTTTATAGCGACTGCTGAGGGATTTAAATGCCTCCATTGTTTTGCTGGAGGCAGCTTTTTCCGAGCTGAGTCGGACTTAATTTTGCTGGTAGTTCAAGGTAATGAGGTCGCCCTCCTGAATATTAAGAAAAGACAATGCTGCCTTGGGCAATATGATCCCGAGGGAGTTACCTATCTTACGAACTTTAACTTCTAGATTCATCGCACTAATTAAAGTTCAAGTGGTAATCCTAGCGATCGCCTCGGTCACATCGTCGAGGGTGACTGTGTCACTGACGAAGGCGGTGCCGAGTTGCTTTGTCAGGACAAAGCGGATGGCGCCAGCATCGAACTTCTTGTCACGGCCTAGTGCAGCGAGAATAGAATCGGTCGGAATATGTGAGGGGATGGAGGTCGGAAGACCGCAGGCCATGATGACGTCCTTCACTTCATCCGCCTGATCCTGAGGCAAGCCTGCCAGTCGCACGGAGAGATCAAGGGAGGCGATCATCCCGATTGCGACGCATTCCCCATGCGAGAGTTTTCCATAGCCCGCGACAGCCTCGATGGCATGACCGATGGTGTGACCGAAGTTAAGAAGGGCGCGCGTACGCTTCGTTTCGAACTCATCCTCGCCCACGATACGGGCCTTGATGGCGGCATTCCGTGCGATAAGGGGGCTCAGATCCGAGGAGCGATCAAAAGGCAGTAAATCAAGCATGGGCTCATCGGCGATAACTGCATGCTTGATCGCTTCGGCAAGTCCTTCCTGGAAAATCCGCACTGGAAGAGTGGAGAGAGTGGCTGTGTCGGAGAGTACAAGTCGGGGCTGATGGAATGTGCCGATTAGGTTTTTTCCCAGAGGGCTGTTTACGCCTGTCTTTCCTCCGATGGAACTGTCGACCTGGGCTACGACCGTCGTTGGAAGTTGGATCACGGGGATGCCCCGGTAGTGGATGGAGGCGACAAACCCGGCCAGATCCCCCACAACTCCCCCACCGAGTGCGAATAAGGCGCTCTTGCGGTCCAAGCCAAGTTGGATCATTCGGTCGCAGAGATCAGCCGCAACCGCCATCGACTTGGAGGATTCACCAGCAGGGATTGTCAGCAGATGCGGCTCAAAGCTGGCACTGCGGAGAGATTCGAGGATTACTTGCGCATGGAGAGGGGCGACGATTTCATCCGATATCAATACGCATCGGCATGGCTTCACGACCTTGGCCGCCAGTTCTCCAGATAGGGAAAGTATTCCGGAGGCGATCAGAATCTCATATGGTGAGTCCTGAAGTGGAACGGGAACGGCGATTAATTCGGCTGACATGGCTAACTAAGGATGAATGATGAAGGGGGAAGAAAGAGGGATCATCACAGAACGGAGATTCTTTTCATACTTCATACTTCTGACCTCAACTTTCTGTAGGGCCTTTGGCCCCATCACTACTTCTCGACGCTGACTGGCGTTCCAAGAGGTGTCACTTCATAGAAAATCTTAGCCATTCTGTCAGGCAGACGAATGCAACCATGGGAATCAGGGATTCCCGGCAGGAAGCCGGTATGCATTCCAACACCCGGAGCAAACTGCATAAACCACGGCATGGAAGAGCCTTGAAAGTGAGCGCCTATAGGAGGCTTATCTTTAATAGCATCGACATTCTTTACCACCACAGTGCCAGAGGCGTCGACGAAGTCGCCATAGAGATTGGAGGCATGCTCTTTTTCCTTCTTCTGGACTTTGAAATGACCCACTGGCGAATCGTGTCCATCCTTGCCGGTTGAGACTGCGGAGATACCGACGAGTTTCCCCCCCTTGTAGTAAAAGAGTTTCTGCTGGCTGATGTTGATGATGATGTGGCCAGGGCCGTTCGCTGACTCACCCGCCCAGTAGGAAATCCGGTCGGCTAGCGAGGCCGTGGAGGTTCTTGTAACGATTGAGCCATCGGTGCCGAGGTACTGGGTGGCCGTGGAGTTTAACCGGCTATCATAAGAGGCGCAGCCACCGAGTATCACCATTGCCATACAGCCAAGGGCAACTTGGATAAATTGCTTCGATCGCTTGATGAAAAGGAGTGACATGAGCACTAGTATTTATCGACGGAAACTCCCCCTAGTCAAGAGGAGGGGTTTTGGAAATGCCTCAATCGATGTGAACGGGAGCCGGAGTCGGCGTTGGAGTCGCTGGTCTATTGAACCACACACCATTCAAGTAGTTAACTTTCACTGGAGCGGGTGTTGGCAGAGGAGAGGGATGTTTTTTATCACCCTTCTTCGTTGTAGGGTTCGGTTGTTCCGGCGTTGGCAGCGGTACGGGGCGATCTGAGAGCTTCGGAATGATGCCTGGAGTCGGGGTAGCCTTCGGGTCGAACAGAGAACCTCCCACGACGGAGATGGTACCATCCTCGAAGCGCTTCAGTTGGGGACGTGATTTAGGAGCGTTGTAGGAAAGCTGGGCTAGGATTTTCCCGTCTAGGCCGACCTTTGTGTAAATGAACTCGTGAGGGATGTTATTCTGCAGAACATGGATAATATTGGAGGTGTCGAGCAGGATGTCGGGCTTTCCGTAGGAGATGTAGTCCCCGAGCCGATGGTTGCAGTAGACAATGCCTGCTTCCTTGTCCTCGATCTTCAGGTAGAGATCCGTCCGCTCAGTTAAGCGATGAGATAGGAGACTGATGGTACGGTTACCTCCCCGGATCCCATTCATGGAGGGAACTCCCACGGTTTGCTGCCAGAGGAGGCGCCCTTCAGTGATCTCGATGGTGAGCGGGGGGCTACTGAAATAGTTTGAGAGCTCTGCGGAATAGACACTTGCCCTGATCCGGTAGGAGCCGAAGTCGGCAATCGGGTAAAGCTGAACCAGATTGATGGTGCGGGTAATCGATTCTCCCGGACCGACCTTGATGGGCTCAATCTCGTAGTCGGGGTTGGAAGGAGGGATGGGTCTCCCGTCAAGGGTCTCCACCTGGAATCCGAACCATTTCTTTCCCTCCACATCCGCCAGCAGAACCGGGTTGCCTGAGAGATTGCTGATCCGCACGGTGGCTAGAAGCGGCTCATAGGCGATATACAGCGACCGCTTGATGGAGAGATCGACTAGGATTTGGGCATAGAGCTTAGTCGGAAGAAAGACGATCAGCGCTAGAAACAAGGCGAAAACGAAGGAGATCGCGCGAGGCATGGTAGGAGACATGCGGTGCATCACTCGTCCGTGCCGATATAGTACTTGGGCTCGAAAAGTTTCTGGAGTCGCGCGGGTTGCGAGCGGCAGTCCTGAAGATCACCCTTGTAATAAACAGCGATGACATAGCCGGCAAACTTAACGCCCGGATCCACGGATTCGCGGAGGTAGGTCACCTCCACAAGCTGAGGTTCCCCACTTTGCCAGTTCAGCCACTTGGAGGTGACTTGCGCCTTACTCGGAACGATCTCATCTCCATCCTGATCGTAGAAGTAGACCTGAACTTTTTCCTGAGTGCTGTCGATCGGCTCTTGAGAGTTCGCCTTGATGGCCACCTGAAGCTTCTTGGAGCCATCCTCCGTATCTGAAAGGCGAGCGTTGACGATCTTAAGGGCCGCTTCCCCACTGACAGCCGCGTCGGCGGGTGGCTGCCTGAGAGGTGTCTCTGCTTTCTGGTCGCTCAGGATCCGATTTATGGTGGAGCTATTGACTGGTGGATTAACCGGGGAATTGACTGGGGAGGTGTCCGCGGTCTGCTGGTTGACCGGCAGAGAGACAGGTGACCGGGGAGTGGTCGGTTGGCTCAGGGTGGGAGAGTTGGGAAGCAATGATGCTTCCATCTGTGACTGAGCGAGAGAGTTGCCAGCACGCAGTCCGGAAACAAAACGGGGTGCAAGCGCGATCGCTGCCATGGTTAACTCAATCACGGCGATTACCCCTAGGATCCAGAGTGCCAATCGGACCTGAGCGCTACGGTGTGCACGCATTGTTCCGGTGGAGTTATCTGAAGCCATGATAAAGAGAGAATCTAGTTGCGAAGGCCATGACTTCGCAAGCGTGGGTGAACCGGATGTTGGAAGTACAGGAGTGAAGGTAAAACAGGGAGAGGGAAGAACTTTGGATTAATTCTGGATTAATTGGACGGCTCCTCAATCATGGTAACGCTAAGCTGGAGTTGTTTTCCCGCGCGGAGAACCCCAAGGCCAGTAGGTGGGCCCACTTCAGCTTCTGCCACGCGATTGCGCAGGTCTTTCCCATCGCGGATCGGGTGACCGTTAAAGGAAATAATCACGTCGCCGCTGACCAGACCGCTTCGTTCTGCAGGCGATCCAGCCAAGGTGGCGGCGACTAGGGCTCCATTCGCGTCCGGCAGGCCGAGTTGTTTCGCCAAGCTGGCATTCAAGGGGCGCATCACGACCCCGAACCAGGGATGGATGACGTGTCCGCGCTGAACAATGTCCTCGTAGACCCGCCTCGCCACATTGGAGGGAATCGCAAATCCGATCCCCTCGGAGCCGCCGCTCCTGCTGAGGATGAAGTTATTAATGCCGATAACCTTCCCATGGATGTCGATAAGGGGGCCTCCTGAGTTGCCGGGGTTAATGGTGGTGCTGGTTTGAAAAAATTCATTGGCCGCCTCACTGACGGTGCGGCGTCCCTTGGCACTGATGATCCCCTGAGTCACTGTCTCTTGAAGTCCGAAGGGATTGCCCACGGCAAAGACCATCTGGCCGACCTTGACCAACTCTGAGTCGCCGAAGGCGATCGGTTCGAGCCCCTCGGTATCGACCTTCAGGACGGCGATATCGGAACGCTGATCGGCCCCAGCGAACGATGCGGGAAGAGAACGACCGTCGTTTAGCTGAATGGTGACCTGTGAGGCGCCTTTGATGACATGCCAGTTGGTGACGATATAACCTTCCGGAGAGACGATCATGCCCGAGCCCATCTTATTGTTCTGACTGACATTACCGCCACCAAGGCCGAAGAATTGGCGGATTAACGCATCTCGGTCAGGCGCCGTCGTGGTAGTGATGCTGACCACGGAGGGGATCACATGCTCGACCAGATTGGTGAATTCACGGTCTATTGTCTCGAGCGAACGATCGGAGGCCAAGGCAAGAGGGAGACGCTCTTTCTCCTCCTGCAAAGCCGACCAGCCGGCATGTGTCTGGGTGACTTGTGTGAAGGGCTTAGGTTGCATCAGTCGCCAGAAGGCGATACCCCCCACCACAAGCGCCAGGGCGAACAGGAAGAGCAGAAACGCGGGCAGGTTGCCCCGGCTCTTTTTGTAGGTTCTCAGTATGCTCATTTTTCGGGATTTAGTCGGTAGGTCCCAGGATTAGGCTAGAAAGAATCTCATCCCGAAGGCCTTGCAGTGCGTGCGCTTCCTCCTTCGGAGACTGCCAGAGAATGATGGCAAGCGTTCCGGTCTTTTCATTGGTACGCAGCACCTCGGTGATCTGCAGGGGTAGGTCCCCGGCAATTGGGAAGTCGAAGCGAATTTCATGAAAGGGTCCGTTCTGCAACTCCCTGAGCGGAGAGGCCTCGTCACCCGCTTTTTCATGGGCCTCACGCGCCAGACTCATGGCGTATTCCGTCGGTTTCTGATTGGAATCCTTTGCCCCGTTGCGGTCGAGGGTCATGCTCAGGCCAGTGGTGTAGGGATCGTTCTCACCGGAAATCTTTTCCTTGGTGGCGAGCAGGATATCCCCCTCCAGTAGTTTTCCGGGAAGAAGGGTCCATTCCTTGGGCAAGGAAATAGATCCGTGAATCTCGGTCAAATCATGCGCGATCAGAGCTGGGGTGGTGGCTGGTGAATTGGCAGTTGGTTTATTAGTAGCGGCTGCGTTAGTAGCTACTAGAGACGCCGGCATATTGGTCGCAGCGAGAGTCGCCGAGGGGGTATTTGTCCCGTTGGCCATGACTGCTCCAGGAATTAGGCAGGCATCCATAATAGAAAAAAGAATAAGCGAAACGGGAGGAAGGCTCCTGATAATCTTCATGATTTTGATTTTAACGGACCGGGAGTGTTTGAAAAATTTGGAAAACGTTTATGGAGTTCGTCCAGCGTTTTCTGAGCCTCGGTTCCATTACCAGCACGGCGATAGGCATCGGCGGCTCGCGCCAGCGCCCTAGGTGCCAGAGCATCGTCGTCGTAAAGCACGGCAACCGTGATGTAGGCCTTGGCGGCCCCATCGTAGTCCTGTTTCGCGACCAGCAGATCGCCGCTTAGGATCCGCGCCTCAGCGTTGATAGGTCCCTCCGGTTGCAGCAGCATCACCTCTTCGACCATGGAGGAGGCAGAGTTCAGATCCTTCAGCGAGTATTGGATCGATGCGCTCATCAACAGGGCCTTGGCCCTGGCTGCTGGATCCTTGGCTAGTTTCAGGCTGGCAGCCATGGGTATCTGGGCCTCTTTGAGTTTATTCTGTAGGATCAGGGACTGAGCCAGCGTGCTCTGGATTTCTGAATCCGTATTACCGGGGAGACCTACTTTCACAAGAGGGGCCAGAAAGCGTTCGGCCTTCGCGGGATCACCGGCTTCCATGGTTTTCAGGCCGAGCCAACGTCCGACCTCGGGAGGAATGAGTGCTGGTTTCAACGCCATGGCCTCGCGCGAGGCTTCTCCCACGTCATTCTTATCATACCGGGCAAGCAGGATCCGGAGTCCGGCTCGTTCTCCGAACTGTTTGGGATCTTCCTTGCGAGCTTCGGTAAGCTCTGTCACTGCCGTGGCATAATCCTTGCGATCGAGGGCCGTCAGTCCGATCCAGTAATGGGCCTCCGGGGCGGCGCTGCATTTCGGATAGTCACGGATGAGTTGGGTGAATGTGGCGACCATCTCATCACTCTTCTGCTGCTGTCCGAGCAGAAGGGCCTTCTGTTGGAGAGCCAGTTCCCGTTCGGGAGCTTTCGGGTAGCGGGTCTCAAGCAACGTGAAATCAGTTGCAGCTGCCTCGAAATTCTTTTGCCTGAGATTCAGGAGTCCCTTTTGGGCCAGAGTCGCGGGAGTCCGTGAGTCATCCGGGTAGGACTCAATGAAGCGCGTTAGAGCTACGATCGTTTCTACTCGCAAGGTTGGATCAACGGGTTTGGATTGATCTGTGGTGGCCTGGGTGTTCGCTTGCATGAGCGCCCAAGCCTCTTTGTAGAGAATGTCCGGCTTTGCGCTCAGCGGCAGATCTTTGACCGGAAGGTTGTGATAGAGTAGGGCTGCTTCGACATACTTCGACGCCATGAGTGTGGCCTCGGCCTTGAGTAACTGAGCGCGCGCCCTGTCGGAGGGATCGCTGGCTGTCAGGAGGTAGTGATCAATTTCCGCGGTAAGATCAGGGTTTCGCATGGCATGGAGCACCAAGAGGCGTTGGAACGGAGACTCGGAAGCAGCCTTGCTTCCCGGGTACTCTCGGATGATTGCATCGTAGTTCTCAAGCGCCTTGGAGTTCTTTCCGATCTTTCTGAGGGCATTCGCCTGGAGGAGCAGGATTTCCGGTTTGTTCTCGGAATTAACGGCCAAGGCACTTTCCGAGTTCCTCAGGATCGCATTGTTGTCACCGGACTGGGCGGCCAGCCGCAGTGAGCCGAGCATAGCAATGTTTTGCCAGCGTCCCGAGTCTTTGGAAGAAGCCACTTTCTCGAAAAGTTTACGCGCATCCTCCGGGTGACCGAGCTCGGATTCGATCTGGGCTGCTTTGAGAGCCGCTTCGGAGAAAACTTCCCCCTTGGTTTCCGCAACCATGATTTCCCGATAATCGGCCAGAGCTTCTTCTTTGTTACCCGAGTTAGTGGCCAGGGAGGCCAGATGCATCAGGGTGGGAGTACGGTAGGGATTGGGTGACGTTCCGAGCTGTTTTTCCGAGGCCACCGAGCGGAAAAGAGACTCTCCCTCCTGCCGGTGGCCGCTCTTTTCCAGACAGATTGCCTGATGGTAGAGAGCAGCAATTCGGATCGAAGGATCGGTGGCACCCTTTGCAGTCACTGCAAAATTGTCCGCCGCGTTGGAATACTCACCCCGCAACTCCCTTATTTCACCAAGGCGGAACGAGGAGGAGGGGACGTACTGGCCGTTCGGGTATTCGGCGATCAGCTTTAGAAAGCTGCTCTCAGCGGCGGCAATGCTACCCATCTGGCGCTGTGATTCCCCCAAGCGGTAAAGGGCACGTTCCCGATCAACTGAGTTCCGCGATGCCATGATCAGGAATTTCTCATATTCGGGAATTGCTAACTCAGGCTGTTTCCTTGAATAGCATCCGTCGGCGATCGCAAGCTGTGATGCAGCCAGCAACGACGGATCGACCGTGGCACCGGGCGTGAGACGGATACTGCTCGGCGCATCAACGGAGGTCGTTGTGATAGGAGAGGTGCTGACTGCGGGAGCGATTATTGGCATCGCTGCAGAAGGTGCCGGGTAAGTCTTTGTTGGAGGTGCCTGCGTAACTGAAGGCGAATCCGCTGGCAGGGCTCTCATGACAGGAGTCGGTGTCGGCGAGGAAGTCGACGTCACGGGAAGGGCGCGGCGGACTTCCGGTTCGGGTGAGAATGACTGTGCGTAGAACTTTGTCGTGAATCCCGGAAGTCCGCTCAGGGCGATCGGGGCAAGCCAAAGGAGTGTGAAGCCCCTCCCCTTACTTTTACAGTTCCTCATGGGTGCTTATGGACTGGCAGCGGGGGCTTCTGGGCTAGCTGTAGCGAAGGCGATGTTCCAGATGTTGGCCTTCCGGCAGAGGTCGAGCGTCTGAACGATATGTCCATAGTCGACACGCTGATCGCCGCGAAGCACCACGGCCTGGTCGGGATAAAGCGTGGCGATCCGTGAAAGAGCCGCCAATAGCTCGTCTGGAGTCATTGTTCGACGGTTCATGACAATGCTGCCATCGGCCTTCACGTTGACAATCACCTCGCCGACGGAGCGCCGCTGTTCCTTGGCTTCACCCGCCGAGGGCATCTGGACGTCGAGTTCCCGTTCCTGCCTGGCAAAACTCCAAGTGAGCATGAAGAATCCGAGCAGTACGAGCAGGATATCGACCATCGGGGCGATCAGAAAGCTCCGTGGCTCCGGTTGTAGGCGCGTGCGGAAATTCACGGCAGACGGTGCTGATCAGCGAGGTGTTTGCGAATTCTTCCTGGCGATCACGAGTTTCACCAGCAGAAGGGAGGTTACGCCCTCCATTTCGGAGATCATTTCCTGAACCCTCGAGCGGAACCAAGCATAGGCAATCATGGCAGGAATGCCGACGACGAGTCCCGCCGCCGTAGCGACGAGAGCCTCGGCCACCCCCTCCGCTAGCAACATCGGGCGGGAAGCGGCAACATCGTTGGCCATCACGCTGAAGGAACGGATCATGCCGAAAACCGTCCCAAGCAGTCCTAGCATGGGGGCCACCGTGGCGATGTCGGCAAGCCAGGCGACACGCTGGTTCAGCAGAGAGGCCTCGCGGCTTCCCTCTGTCTGTGCGATTTCCTGGAGTTGATCGTCCGTGGCTCCCGGATGGCTAGCCAGAAATTCAAGTGTTCTTGTGAAGATTGAGGCTGCGATATCGCGGTGCTTGTTAGCAATGGCCAGGAGACCCAGAAGGTCCCCTTTGCTGAGCAGTGTCTCGGCCATCGTCATGAAGCGGGAGCCTGCCACGGCACTTCTCCTGAGAGTGAGGAGATAGACAAGGATCAATGCCAGCGTGATCACGGAAAGAACCATCAGAGGGATCATTACCAAGCCTCCGGCCGAGAGAAGTTTGAGAAGCGTTTCCGGATTCCCTGATGTTTTCGCGGCAAGTGCGGGGAGCGGATAGAGTGCCGTAGGTGCATTCGTCTCGATAGCCAACGCTGAAGTGGCGGCAAAAGCTCCGAAAACGAAGGGAGTGAAGATGCCGTGGAGGGGTGATCGTTTGGCAGAGAGTAGGTACATGTGAGTACTGATTGGAGATGCTTGCATCATAGCCGAGCCATGGAGACAAGCAAGGCCTGCGCCCTCCTACGCTGCCATGGGAGAGGCTGGTTTGGGGCTATAACTATTTTTGAACATCCTCCAAGGCGGGTGTGTCTTACTCATCAGAAAGACCGCATCATGAAAACACACATAAACCCCAAACACATCACCTCACTTGGCGACCTTGTCGCCACCGTCTCCAGCTACGCCCGGAATGAACGCGAAACACTGGCGGCCATTCAGGATCTCTTCCGCCGCGGGAGTGTGGTCGCAAAGACCCGCCATGGGAGCAAGCGGCTCAAGCTGGCTTAATCATTATCAATTACCCGCCCCGGGCAGAGGGATTCATTTCCGAAGCCCGGTGGTGGAAGGCTTATCCAGACTCGTTAGGCTTCGATTGAACTTCAGTCGAACTTTTTGAAGACCTCGTTGGCTTCAATCAGGGTCTCTTTACTTCCGATATCGAACCAGGTTCCAGGGACATCCCAAGTGCCCACTTTGACCTGAGGATAGAGCCACTGGATCAAGCGCCCCGGCTGATCGGGGTTATTTCCCTCCGCGACATATGTGTCGATGAGCGGGAGGACATCCTTGCGGTAATAGTAAAGAGCGATGCCAGTCTTGGTGGTGGTGGGATGCTCCGGCTTCTCCTCAAAGTGGGTGATAACTCCCTCGGTATTTACCGAGACATTGTTGTATTTTCGGATCTCCTCAAGATTCCCCACGTCGTAGAGAGCGAGTGTGGCAGGATGCTTTTTGGCAGCCTCCGCGAATTCTGGAACGGGCTGGCTGAAGAGATTGTCCCCCGCAACAACTAGGAGGTCCTGGTGTCTGATGTCTTGGGTCTTGAGAACGTAATGAATGTCGCCGATCGCTCCGAGTTTGTCGCTATCGCATGTGGAGCCGTCGTTGACGATAGTGAACTCCATCTTGGCCCCGCCGAGTCCTTTTGCTTTGTAAGTGGCTGCCCATTCCTCAAAAGCCTTGGCGAACTTGTTGTTCGTGACGACATAAACCCGATCGATGTCGGAAATGGGGGCGAGATTGTCGAGCACCCATTCGATCATCGGCTTGCCCGCTACTTCAAGCAAAGGTTTGGCTTTGTTTTCAGTGAGGGGGTAGAGGCGTGTTGCGTATCCAGCTGCCAGAATCAGAATGTTCATGTGAAGGTTCGATTTCTAATGGATCTGGCCTCCCTTCGCCAAGCTCATTAAGGAAAGAAGGCAATGAAGCCTTGTCCTGATGATCGATCGATGGAACTTGTGGTCGCACGTCATGAGGAGGATCTCCGTTGGCTCAGGAGGGTGCCTGCATCCTTTCGGATCTCGGTCTACAATAAAGGGGTCACGGAGGCATTGCCGGAGAGTCTTATCGGAAGAGATGAGATGTCAGTGCTTTCGCTTCCGAATATAGGTAGAGAGGCCCACACCTATCTTATCCATCTCATCACGAGGTTTGATTCCCTAGCTGATGCAACCGTTTTCTGCCAAGGACATCCATTTGACCACGCCCCCGATCTGCACGATCGGCTCGTGGCCTTGACGGAGAGAAAGGAAACTCCGAGCCCTTTTCTCTGGTATGGTTTTCTGGAGGATACTGACGATCCGCAAGGGCGACGCCTGTTTGTTCCCTGGAGCAAGAATCCCGAACGGGTCGAGCTTTCCACGGGTAGTTTGTACGAACTCATATTCGGAGGCCCCTCTCCTGATCTCTTCCACTTCCGGGGCGGTGCTCAGTTTGCGGTTTCCAGAGAAGCTGTGAGGGGTAGATCCCTGGAGTTTTATGAAAGGGCTTTAGAGGCATGTTTGTCTGACCGTCTGACTCCACACTCCCTCGAGCGTTTTTGGGACCGTTTCTTTGGAGATCCGATCATCGATCCCTTAACCTTGGGTCCCGATGGTGTCCTTTATCGTAAGCGAATTCGCCGCTTCGAGCAGGGTGAGGGTAAAAGTGGTGAAATTGGAGGAAGTGGGCAACTCAACCCGGTGGATTCCGTTTGAATTTCCTGAGCAGCAGGATGATGCTTACTCAATGTCACGGAAAAAGAAGTCCCAAGGGATTCCACCTTGGTTGATTGCCATCGCGGTAGCACTGGTCGGCGCAGGTGGGTATTTCGCCTTCCAGCAGGGGGGAAGTAGTTCTTCGCTACGGACGACGGAAGAGCTGAATGTAGAAGAATATTATAAGAATGCCAATTCACTGCGTGGTAACACCTATAAGATTGATGTGGAGATCGACTCCTCACTTGGCAATTCGCCCACCAAAGGGCGGCTCTTTTCAGTAACTCTCAAGCAGCCGGGGAAAAACGGAGCGCCGGCCATCCTTCCCGTCTTGATTCCCTTGGATCTTGGAGGCCTTACGATTCAGAAAGGCCAGCATTACCTGATGAAGGTAAAGGTCATTGAGGATGGACTGCTCAAGGTTGAGGAGGCGAATAAACCATGAGGAATCGATATCCTTTCCAGTCACTAGGCACCCTTGTTGCTGCGCTCATCTCGTGTGCCTCCGTTTGCGGTCAAATGCCAAACGCACAAACCATCCACGAGACAGGGCAGCAGTACAAGGAAGGCAATCCCCTCACGGGAGCAGCCGATAATCTTGCTATCGGGAGTCAGGCGATGTTCGAGGCCAATCTAAAGGCCAAGAAGAACATCGTCGACATGAAGCCAAACACTTTCCTCTCTCTCTGGAATAATCCAGGATTCGCAATCCAGTTTGAGAAATACCTGAGTGCGCCGGCTGAGACTTCCGATGACGCGAAGCTCTATCGTCAGCGGATGGACAAGATCATGGAATTGCTCTCACCGGGCAACGCCACGAAGCAGAATCAGGATGAGGCATTCAATCTTCTTCCTAAAGCCTCGGAGTTTGAGAGTGACGCCAATAACTGCACGACCATTCATGACGCGGTCTATGCCGCTGCCAATGCCCGGCTCCAGATCCAGAAACTAACCGAAGTGGACCGGATGCTGGAAACGAAACTCAGCGCCGCTCAATACAATCAGCTCCATGAGGCTCAATCGCTTACTCTCTCTGCGATCGCCCCCGGAAAAAACGAGTCTGCCGATAACAACGCGAACCAGACCGAGCTGCGCACGGCCAAGCTGGATCCTTCCAAGAGCAATGTCGCCTCCCTTAAGCAGACGATCCAGCGCAATCAGGCCCAGATTGCATCTGCAGAGGTTCAGGCGAAGTTCGCTATGCAGTCGTTGATTCTTCAATTCTTTGTTCAGAGACGGTATCAGCATGTTATCATCATCGACCGGTTTTACCGCGCCCTATTCGATGATGGTGACCAATCGCTTGAGGGATTCCAACAGATGGCCGACAAGATGGGCTACAACAAGGCCGCCGGTGCGGTTAAGTTGATCGCTGATGCCAATCCCAAGGGTGCGACGGCTGTAGGTTCGGGCAACAACGGGCGCGGGGGTGCGGGTGCTTCCGCGGGCACCGGTCCTAACGGTACCGGTGCCAGTGTCGGCAATAATAATTACAATAACGATAATGGCGTGGATGCGAGTGCCATTTCGGGATCAGGTCTTCATATGGGGGTTGAGAACTTGAGTGTGGAAAGCGCCGAGAATGCCTTTGTTACGGGCATGAAGGGTGCCAGCAGGACTTTCAAGAGTCTCAGTCAGCTCGATGCCTTTGCCAATGAGGTCATCCGGGATGTCAATGAGGGGGTCAAGGTTTATAAATTCCTACTTGAGAAAAGCGAGATTGAGAGTGCAGCCAGCCAGTTGGCATCAGTCTTTACCAAGGGAGAGTATCTGCCGAGTGTCCGTCTCTTAACACAAGATGAAAAGAGGAAGACTCTCTCCTATGCCCAGCTCTGTAATCGGCTCGTCAATTCGGCTAATTCCGGAAACATCGATGCTCTTTCCGAGGTCGTGACAAAGATGAAGGCTATGAATCCCAGCTTCGACGATGCTGAGATCCTTGCAAAGCTTCAGGGTGTCAAGACCGCCAGTAGCCTGCTTGTCGCTCAGGCCAAGGTCGCGGCTTCGAAGGGAGATCTTCAGTCTGTCCAGACCCAGATCACCAGGGCGGCTGCCCTCTGGCCGAACAATCCTGAAGTTACCAGTTTTTCTGCTGACATGAGCAAGCTTGGCAATGTGGCTCGTCCCGAGGTTCAGGCGCTTAATGATTTCGACCAGCTTAATAGCCAGCACAACTACCGGCAGATTTTCGACGACAAGGAAAAGTACATCGCCGCGCTCGCCATGGACGATTCGAACAGGAAGTCCGAACGACAGGAGAAACTCCGACAGATGCTTTCCCGTATGCAGGAGATCGAGACCTCAATCATGCGTTCCAAGGAGATCGCTCGTCGTGGTGACTTTGCTGGAGCCTGGGAGGGATTGGAGGTGACCTTCGGACAGTATCCTGATGATACGAAGCTAAGCCAGATGAGGGCTGAACTCACCACCCAAGCACCCGACTTTGTGCACGATATCCGTGAGGCCAAAAGCTACGAGGAGAAGAAGGAGTATGGATCCTCCCTTGCCTGGTATCTGCGGTCGCAGTCCCGCTACCCGATGAGCGACCTCTCCAAGCAGGGCATCCAGCGCGTGGCAAAGCAGATTCTTCCGGATGCCTCGTAGTCAGCCATAGCCTCCCGTCCCCATGAGACGTCGGATTCAGGAACCGCGGTTCCTTAAAGGCTTCCGAATTCTTTCTGCCAGGTGGACCTTATGGTGGTTCAGTTGGCTGGTTTTTTTACCCCTGATGGCAGCCTATGATGCCGAGGCGGTCGACATGGAGGGTTTGCTGCACTGGCATGAGGGAGTTTGCGAGGTGGTCGATCAATCAGCCCTTAGGCAGGCCTTTGAGGATTATCTTGTAGCCACGCCCGTTTCCAAAGTGGCAGCCGAGCGACGTTCTTTGCTCCTGCGCGATTGTTCGCGTCAACTAGGACCCGGAGTTGCTTCCCCGCAGGATCTGGGCAAGGCATATCAGATCCTTCAGCAACTAGCCGCCGACCCCTTGGATCAGAATCGGTGCCGTAATCTACTCCGTGCCGTGGTGAAGGCTTCCTCCCTCCTATCTGGGCAGAAAAATCCCGGAGCCTCCGAATCGACGCTATTGCGTCAGAAAGAGATCCTTTCCTGGAATGTACGGATCGAGCGGAAGCAGGAGCAGTTGAGAAGGGAGAATGCCGGTCCCAAAATGATCAAATCAACGCCGGTTCCCGTCTCCACTCCCAGCAAAGAAGCCATTCAACTAGCGGAGATCGAGAGCAAACTTGCTCGGATCGGACTGGGGGGTGAGGTGAGCGAGTTGCAAGTGCGATTGGAATTACAGGAACTGGCTCTTCGTTTTCTGGAGCAGGGGAACTACAGCGAGGCAATTCTTGCGGTCCGTTTTTATCGTGGACTCTTCGCTGACTGGAATCCCTCCTTGCGTCTCGGTCAGGAGGCCATGCTTGAAATTGCACCGGAAGGTGGGAAGGCCAACTTAAGCTACCTTGAGTTCCTAGCTACCCAGAGCCAGCAGACTGTTTGTGATTTGCTCTCCAGTAGCACAACTCTCCTGGATGGTCATGCGACCATCGAGGCATCGCGGCACCTTATGGCCGCTTTTGCCAGGGGGGGAAGAACCTTGGAGATGATTTCTTATCCTGAAAGTTCCAGAGGGAGAATCCTCCATTTTCTGCAGTTGCAGCGTCATTTGGACCAATTGCTTGCCGAGAAGGATTGCGAGGCCGCATTGGCTGTCGTTATGGAGATACAGACTCAGGCCTCAGACTTCGACGGCACGTCATACCGGGCTTCCATTCAAGCGTCTAAATCGCTTTCAGGCATTCATCTCGCAGCGGCAAGGCGAGCTGGCCAAGCAGAAAACATGACCGAGATGTTCAAGGAGATGAAACTCGTCGAGGAGAGCTGGCCCAAGAATCCGGATCTTCCCGCCTTGGTCAAGGAGTACGCCTGCAGTGCAGGGCTGAAGCGTTCAAGCGTCGATGAATTTGACCGGTTGTACGCCGCTCACAGGATCCGTGAAATTGAGCAACAGCGATTCCGCCTTGAGTCCGCATTGGACGATCTTCCTGCAAGGAGCGCCCAATTGAAGGAGGTTCTGGATGAGGGCTCCAAAATTCGTGATGGCGTGGAGCGCGCGCGCCAACTCGTGGATCTGGGTAACCGTGTCGGTGCTTGGGAACTGGCCCAGACCCTGTGCCTTCGTTACCCAGAACAGGAGAACCTATTAGCATTCCAGCAGGAGATGCTTTCCGGTTTAGAACCACTTGCCGAGGGATTGGCCAAGGCGGCTCGGATCGAGCAATTATCGCCTGGTGTTGCCCTTGGGCTCTATCTGAACCTGCAGCA
>Ga0114962_10002011_pt1 | contig 17315 bp, 7 predicted proteins | sample C_130820_MF_Meta_FD_87017 | JGI IMG/M metagenome (GOLD analysis project Ga0114962, IMG submission 87017) | Freshwater microbial communities from Lake Croche, Canada to study carbon cycling - C_130820_MF_MetaG | ecosystem: Environmental > Aquatic > Freshwater > Lake | place: Lake Croche, Canada...
AAAGCCCCCAGTGAAACCCCCATTGGGGGCAAAGCCCCCAGTGAAACCCCTTTTGCTTCTTACTTTTGGCTAGGCATAGCCTAGCCGAAAAGTAGGACTTTTGCTTCTTACTTTTGGCTAGGCTGCGTCTACCCGAAAAGTAGGATTCGGTCGCTCTCCGCAATATAAAACCTTCCTGATTGGGGGGTCACTGGGGGCTTCGCCCCCAATGGAGGAGCTCGTAGAGATATTATCCTTCTTTTGAAGCCTGAAGTGCTTTGTACTGAAGCCAGCTAATCCTGCGCCCATCCTCTTTTTTAACTTTTTCATGCTCATGTTCTTTGTCCAAGTTTTCACCATGTCGAACTGCCGAGTCTATATACATTTCTTTGAGTATTTTACCAATCATAGCAGACCCTTCGTGTTGGTCTACTTGTCCCTCTTCAATCATATTTAATACACGTAATAGTTGGGAAAGAATGCGAAGGTTTATTTCATCCTTTAACACCTTATGAAAAATGTCTGGGTAATGGATGTATAGAAATTCCGCTTTTTGACTAGATTCTAATATAAAATCGTCCATACTCAAAGAAACGGGTTTTTCTCTTTTCAATTTTTCTAAAACGCACACGTCGTTCAGTATTTTCTTGCTATGTTTCAACTCACGAATCGACTGAGTATTATTTTCACATTCACTTTCATTTACCAGACGTTTCAAGTCTAAACGCTCTTTTGATGTTAAACTATAGTTCATTGGGGTAGATGCAATTGACGGTGTGGTGGTGGACATGTGTGGTATAGTAACTATATATTAGCATATTTTTATATATAAAAGAAATCCTACGAGCTCACCCCAATGGGGATTTCAACGTGGGCTTCGCCCACCCAGTGGAGGACCTCGTAGAATTTCTTTTATATTCCGGATAACGACTGTAAGGATAACGTAGGAATATTTAGAAATATACCTATGTTGTGGTATTTGACCACTCACTCTACGCAATATTCCTACGAGCTACTCCATTGGGGGGGGGGGGCTTTGCCCCCAGTGACCCCCCTTTTGCTTCTTACTTCTGGGTAGGCTGCGCCTACCCGAAAAGTAAGATTCGGTCGCTCTCCGCAATATTCCTACGAACTCCCTGCGGTCGTTCTCCGGAATATAAAAGAAATCCTACGAGCTCCTTTCAGTCGCTCTCCGGATTTTTCAATATAAAAGAAATCTTACGAGCTCTCCTGATTTTTCAGTATTGGTGTCATTAGGGGGCTTCGCCCCCCCACAATAGGAGAGATTGTAGGATTTATTTTATATTCCATATTTTTTTCACTAAGAATAATAATACAATGAGTAACCAAGAAGGCACACCTAATATTGTTAATTACGTTTCATTACCTGAATTAAAGATAAATACTCCATGGATTAGTTGGAGTATTGCTATAACCGCACTCATAATACTATTAACCAGTTACATTACCACAGCCATGTATATTGGTTCATATAACCCTTTATCGTTGAATTTATTTGAAAACCCAGAAAGTATCCGTAAGCGATTCAAAGAATACATTAACGATATTGTATCTAATAGATTAAATGAGATTAACGTAGGTATAAATACAACTAAACCAGTTATAAAATCATTTAAATTGAAGAAAGAAGGGTTTACATCAATGAATGGTAATCCCATTACGTCGGGTTGTTCGCCCACTTCTAACGAATACAATATAAATCAGAATGAAGATGGTATCAAAGAAAACATCAAACTTACTATTTTCGATAAAATGCGACTATATATTAATCAATCTATAGCGAATTTTTTCTATATAAAGGGTAACACATTGATTCTTTCGTACTAGTAATAATATTCCTACGAGCTCCCCCATTGGGGGCAAAGCCCCCCCAGTGAAATCCCTTTTGATTCTTACTTTTGGCTAGGCATATCCTAGCCGAAAAGTAGGATTCGGTCGCTCTCCGGAATATAAAAGAAATCCTACAAACTCCCTCATTGGGGGCGAAGCCCCCAGTGACCCCCCCCCCTTTTGCTTCTTACTTTTGGGTAGGCATATCCTAGCCGAAAAGTAGGATACGGTCGTTTTCCTGATTTTTCAATATTCCTATGTTGTGGTCTTCGACCACTCCTCCGCAATATAAAAGAAATCCTACGAACTCCCTATGGTCGTTCTCCGGATTTTTCAATATTCCTACGAGCTCCCTGCGGTCGCTCTCTGGAATATAAAAGAAACCCTACGTAGTGGCATTCGGCCACTCCTCCGGATTTTTCAATATTGGAAAATCCCATATAATAAAAAACATTGATATTATAACGATAAAATGGAACCCACTATTCACTATTTAACCTATTTTAATTGTAACTATTTGACGATATTTTTTTTCGTATTGTTTGTAATATTAATAGGGTTTTCTCTATTTACGGTGGCATTAATAGTATTTAACGATTATTACAATTCAAAAGGGATATGTCTCCCAACCTTTTTTTTCTTAAGTAATAATCCCAGTTGTAAAAAATTTATAGAAAAACAGGTAATAACAGCTATTAATGAAAACGACCAGTATAAAGGATTGACTAATAACCAAATTTTAAAATTATTGATTGAAAAAGATGAATTCCAAACACAAAATCCAAGTATTGACTCAAATATAAAAATACCAAATATGTGGGATTTTTTCTCATCAAACTACAATAATTTCAAAAATACAATAAATACAGTAAATAATAACTATTTAGCAATGGTAAACCTTATTAATTCTTTGTCGGAATTATTATGGAGAGTTATATTCAAAGAGTTAAAAAATATGATGTAGTTGTAGATATATTATTTCTACTAAGGCTTTTATTATTGGTGGGATGGGGGGGGGCGAAGCCCCCTACCCTTCGGTTAAGTTACTTTTATATTCCAAAGAACGACCGAATTCTACTTTTCGGCTAGGTCATGCCTAGCCAAAAGTAAGAAGCAAAAGTCCTACTTTTCGGCTAGGCTATGCCTAGCCAAAAGTAAGAAGCAAAAGGGGTTTCACTGGGGGCTTTGCCCCCCCCCAATAAGGAAGCTCATAGAGATATTGCGACCAGAAAAAGTAAAATAGGCACTCGTATAAATATAAAAGAAACCCTGCGTCGTGGTGAAATACCGCTCCTATGAGAATCAAATAGGGTAGCTCGTAGGATTTCTTTTATATTCCGGAGAACGACCGCAGGGAGTTCGTAGGAATATTCTACTTTTGGGTAGGCGCAGCCTACCCAAAAGTAAGAAGCAAAAGGGGTTTCACTGGGGGTTTCACTGGGGCTTTGCCCCCAATGGAGGAGCTCATAGGAATATTATATACCACCTATTATATATTTGACGCGAATTATGAATATTTACTCAAAGATAGTAATAATTGTAATACTAGGGGTATTGACACTAGTGGCATTAATGATGAATGCGCAAATTTACGTTCCCTCGAACGAATCGAACGCTTTTACGAAGAATTTTCCATATAACGAGTCTTTCAAAGTAATGGATAAACCAATAGAGTATGGTACATATGGTAGTAACTCAAGTAATGATTCGTTGAATCAGTTCAGCATAACACCCACTAATAATGGTTGTTACAAGGTAGGGGGAGTAAGTGGGTTGGTATGTTCACCGGATTCGACCACGTCGAACCCAACTGACATTTACTCCGAAGCAAAAGGTTCTGTAGAATGCAGTTCATATGGATTAATGAATTCTAAAGGATATTTGTGTTTGAATGATACGCAGAAAATGCTATACACATCTCGCGGTGGAAATGCCGCAGGAGGTGGGGGAGATATTGGACTTTATGCCAAATAAAAACACGCAATATTTATACGAGCTCCCCCATTGGGGGCGAAGCAAAACACTTGTAAATAAAATATATTATTTACATCCATATTTGGATGTATAATATTCATACGAACTCCTTATAGTCGTTCTCCTGAATATAAAAGTAAGAAGCAAAGGGGTTTCACTGGGGGGCTTCGCCCCCCAATGAGGGAGCTCGTAGTAATATTCATATTTTACCAAAAAATAATAAAATATGAAACCATCGTAGATAAGGTATTTATAAAATAATTGTAAATACAAAATATTGAAAAATCCGGAGGAGTGGCCGAAGGCCACGACGTAGGATTTCTTTTATATTGCGGAGAGCGACCGAAGGGAGCTCGTAGAAATATTGTTTACATCCATATTTGGATGTATAACCGTTAAAGGGTTAAACGTACATTGCCAATAGGCTCTGATTCTGTTTCTCCTCATTTTTAATTAAAATATCAACATCTGCCCTCGTAACCGTGTGTGGGAAATTGACTTTCAATTGGATATTTTTACCCAGTATACTATTTTCGTCGGTATTATGCATCAACCGGAAGAGGTTAAGTTTGGTATGTATAATTTCCAAGCACCTTTTGAGATTGCGAACCCCTTCTTCTTTCTGCGTCATACTTTCATTAGAAATGATGTATTGAATTACATCATCCGGAATGACTATATCTCCTTCTTTAAAATTCACTTGTTCACGTATCTTGGGTAGTAAATATTTCTTTGCAATAATTGTCTTCTCTTTTATATCATACCCTTTTGTTTGAATTCTATACATCCTATCTCGCAAAATGGGATTCACGGCGTTTTCATCGTTATAGCTGAAAATGAAAAGACACCTACTCAAGTCGAGGTCAACTTCGCTGAAAAACTTGTCTTTGAACTGCGAATTTTGAGTGGTGTCTGTCAAATGTGTCAAAATACCAGTTATTTCTTGCCCCCGAGGGGAGTCGCTGATTTTGTCCAACTCGTCGAAATATATAATCGGATTCATACACTTACTCTCAATCAAAATCTGGGCAATTTTACCCCAAGTACTACCTTCGTATGTATAAGAATGTCCTTCCAAATAACTTGAATCCCCTGACCCGCCGAGCGAAATAAATGCGAATTCGCGGCCAAATATTTTACTGATTCCTTCTTTAGAAAGGGATGTCTTTCCAGTACCTTTTGGACCATATATAGCAATTGCCGTACCCATCGCGTGTGGGTTTGTAATCCATTGACCGACCAACTGCAATATCTGCATCTTTGCATCGTCCAACCCATAAGTACATTCATCTAGTGTTTTCTTGGCATTATTCATAAACTTGTTACATACATCGAGTCCGTCGTTGATGGAGATAGAAAGGTCTTTATATACATTAAATGGAATGCGCATGAAGGTGTCTATCCACATTTTCAATTTATGATATTCACTGTCACCGGGTTCCATACTCTGTAACATATTCAGTTTTTGCATGACGGTAGCCTTGTATTTAGAGGGTATATTTGACTGTAAAAGGGTCAACTTATACGGTTTTAATACTTGTATATGCTGATTTACCTCCGTCAAGTCCTGCATTATTTTAACTTGTTCTTTATTCGATAGTTTCTTTTTGAAATAGTCGAATTCGCCGGTATGTTTTGGTTTGGCATTGGAAAGGTTGTAATATTCTTCGGTATTGTTGCGTCTGGTTTTCACTACCAATTCTTTAATTTCTTTATCACATTCTTTGATTGCGTTGGAAAGTATCTTGCTTTTGGGGTTTACCTCGAGTTTTTCAGCCAGTTGTTTTTTTAGCAATACAAGGTCTTTGTATTCATTTTCTATATCTGCATTTATTTTTGCAACACAGGGAGTCTTTTTATCACTCTTACCGTCTTTTCCGTCCTTCTCGTCTTTTCCGTCCTTCTCGTCTTTTCCGTCCTTCCCGTCTTTCCCGACCTTCTCGTCTTTCCCGTCCTTCATGCTTTTTGCAGTGGGAATAGAAGATGGATTTATGTCTTGGTCTGGGGTCTGGACCGGATGAGAAAGTGAGGTCTGGTCGGCGGGTAGTTTTGTATCATTCGTGTCTTTTAGATAATTGATTAATTTGCTAATTTTGGATTCCTTTTTTGACTTTTCATCGTATTTACTTTTACCATTTGATTTATTATTGTTTTTATTGTTCGAGTTGACCTTAGTGCTAGTTTTGTCTTTGCATTTATCTTTGGGTTTGTCGCTGTGTTTGCTTTTTACACCGGAATTCGCTACATTCTCCAAAATTGGGACATTCACTTTTTCATACACATCACTCATAAAAGTCTTTTCATCTTCACTATTATATTCCGTATCGGCATACAATACCTCTTCAATATTTTCGTTTTCACCATAGTAGTCATCATCGTAGGTAATAGTCATAAAAATATTGTCATTTGCACTAGACTTGCTCGTCTTTTTTTCTTCTTTGGGGGGGATATAGTCATCATCCTCTTCCTCGTCATTCGAATCGGAAGTATCACTATTTTGTTCCTCTGCACTTTCATAGTTGGCTGAGTCACTATCATCTATATCACTATTACGGCTTCTCTTTCGGATTTTATCCTTTTTCACTTTCTTATCTTTCTTTGACTTCATATGTCGAATTATATCATCCACCAAGTCTTCGTCTTCTTCGTCCACATAGTCATGTTTACATGACTTGGATGAATATTTTTTCGCATTTTTACTACCTTTGTTTTTATTATTTTCTCTTTCAACAAAACCTAATGCTCTTTTTACCAAACTTTCAGTAGAGTTGGTATTTTCTTTGGTTTTGCTATTTTTTTTTGCCTTTTCTTTGGTATACTTCGATGGGAAAATAGTGGCCAATACTTCATCAAAATTCTGCTTATTCTTTACATTACTCGATTTATTACTATTTTTATTTTTCTTGTTACTGTTTTTATAATTATTTCCGTCTTCGTCTTCTGAGTCACTATCTTCTTCTAAATCGCTATCTTCTTCCGACTCGTTGTCGTCTTCCGAATCGCTGTCGTCTTCCGAGTCACTGTCACTCTCAGTATCGGATTCTGTCTCAAAGTCTTCACTGTCGTCTTCAATATCAAATACAATATCTGCGTCGTCATCATCTGGTTTATTTTTACTTAGTTTGTGATGTTTCATCGTTTTCTCCTTTTCCGCTTTTTTCTCTGCTTCTTTTTTATTTGATGTATTTTTATTTCTCAAATTATATGAAGAATTCATATCGAAATATGTTGAAAAATCCGGAGAGCGACTGAAAGGAGCTAGTAGGAATGTTGGTAATAACTATAATCGATAGGTAACGTATATAGTATGAACTATAAGGACGCCAAATATGATGATACTATATAGTATTATATATCTTTATATATCTTTACACCTTTGCACATTTAAAACGCCCATTTTAGAGGACTAACAAAATAACAAAAGGTAATTGCGAATTTCACGCCACGAAATACTTATCTCCGTTAAGGGTGTCGCATTCGTTTATAGTCTTTTGAGGCATTACAAGCTCCCCCATTGGGGGCGAAGCCCCCCGGTGAAACCCCTTTTGTTTCTTACTTTTTTCAATATTCCTACGAGCTCCTTTCAGTCGCTCTCCGGATTTTTCAATATTCCTACGAACTCCCTGCGGTCGTTCTCCGGAATATAAAAGAAATCCTACGAGCTCCTTTCAGTCGCTCTCTGGATTTTTCAATATTTGGTATTTACATATATTGGTTTCATATTTTATTATTTATCGGTAAAATATGAAGTTTACAAAAATGACAGAAATGGCAAAGGGTTAAAGAATTATGCACTATTTTTTCTTTTTGTTTTATTATTCACTGGCTTCTTTTCCGTTTTCTTTGTTAGTTTTTCCGCCTCTTTCTTTTGTTTTTCCATCTTTTTTTCCGCCTCCTTCTTTAGTTTTTCCGCCTCTTTCTTTAGTTTTTCCGCCTCTTTCTTTTGTTTTTCCATCTTTTTTTCCGCCTCCTTCTGTTTTTTTTCCTCTTCTTTCTTCTGATTGTCGACCTTCTTTGACTCTTCCACTTCTTTATTTTTCAAATGGAAATTTTCTATTTTTTCTTTGAGAATTGTTTTTTTCTCAGCAATAAGCATATTCACTTCTTCTAATCCTCTTTCTGCGTTCAGACCGTCCATTTTCTTTTTGAGTTTCCGTGTTTTACTCAACTCTTTCATTTTCTCTTTCGCCTCCGTGCTTATTTTTTTCTTAATTCGCAACATGATTTTTCTTTTTTCTGTCTCATAATTCTTTTTCATTTTCTTGAAAAGTTGTATTGAATACTTGTTATGTTTTTCTTCTTTCTTCAATTCAGCACCTGTATGTTTTTTATGAGATTCATATTGTAAAAGAAGTCGTTTTCTTTCACTCGGAGGCACCCCTTTTTTACTCATTATATCTTCTTTCATAGCTACTAACTGTGTTTTAAATAGTTCCAATTTACTTTTAAAATCATCCTCTAATGAATTTATTTCCATATCTGTATTTTGTATAATCTTGTTTATTTCCACTATTTCTGGCAGGTCTTCCGTGGTGTTTTTCAAGCCTCCAATGTCTTTCACTTTCTTACCACATACATACTTCAACTTACTATATAATGTTTCTTTGAATTTCAAATATTCCGCACTTGCGTTTTTGATATTGTCGCGCACTTCTTTAATTTTCTCTTTTTTGAACATATGTAAATCTTTTAATTCTCTCTTTATTTCTTGAAGACGTAGTTTGGTACTAGTCGTTTCCGCTTTCGCTTTTTGTATAATTTCGGCTATATGTTGATTGACTGTTTTTACACATTCCTTTTTTACTCCCGTATCGAACTCATTGCATTTATCCAGGAAGGGTTTGAACATCGTCTTACTCGTCAAAGAAGACCAGTCGTCCAGCTTTTCCGTCTGTTTTTCCAACTCATTTTCCAGTTTTTTGACCGTTTTATATTCTTCACTTTCTATATCTTCTTCATATGGAAGGTCGTATTTCTGAATAAGGGATTCTATTTCACCACTTGCCACCAGAGGAACCGTGACTTGTTTGATAGTCGGTTGTGAAAATTGTCGCGCATCCTTTTCACGATTTAAATAACTTATATACCCTGCAATTTCATCCAAGAATTTCGTCCGTCCTTCTTTAGTAAAACGACCCTCTTCGTTCAAAGAAAACTCTTTTTCAAAGTCACTGAAGGTTTCCGATATTTGTTTTTCAGGGGGTCTACACAAATTCACCAGTTTTACCAACTCCATTGGGTCGACGGTAATGGGTGTAGCAGTCATCAGCATTATACGTACAGAGTCTTTCCCAGAAACGACATAGGATTTCATGAGTGCTTTATGTAACGCATTCATATCTGGTCGTTCAATGGAGGATAAGTCATTTCCACCATACAGTTTATGTGCTTCGTCGATAATAAGCAGGGTTTTTCGGAGAGGGTCGGTCGTGCCATTTTTATTGACGAGACTCTTATAAAAACTATTTTTCTTTGAAACGAGGTTACTGAACTGTTTGTAAGACATCGGTCGAATAGACCATGAATCCGAAAGAAGTCTCATTCGTGCATCGTTTTCAGAAGGAATGGCTTTCCCGTCTATACCACTCTCTTCCATGATTCTGCGGATTTTATCGCTGCACACTTGTTCGAACATGTTTTTCCATATGTCATTTTTCAGGGTTGTTCGGGTGACCCATAATATTGTATATCCCGCGCTCTCGAAAGAAGCACTCGCAGTGGCGATTGCCGCACATGTCTTGCCAGTTCCCACGCTCCAATTCAATAATACTCCTTTTTGAGGGGTTTCGGGGGTGAAATAGTTTTGAATGAATGCTTGACTAGGGGACAAATTGACTATACTAGAAGGTCCGCCGCCTTTTATTACATTCAAAGACTTGGAAGAAGAGGGCGAGGTAGAATATACTTTGAGCTCTTCTATAACACTATCTTTTTGTCTGGAATCGGTCTTTTCTGACAATGTCGTTTGACCGTTCGAGTCCGGTTTATTGGCGGTTTCTTCCGAAACCATCTTTGCCGTTTTTTGAGAAGCATCGCCTGAAGTGGGGGTCAAAAGAGAGAGTTCTGTACTTTTGCTGAACGGGGTGTTATTTGGGGGAGGAGGGATATGAATAAAATCTTTGGCATTGTCTTTGGAGAAAGACGGCCGCTGGGGGAGTTTTTTCTCCCCCTTCGTCAAGGGAGGCCCCGCATACCCACACATATTCTCCATAATTACATTTGTCCACTTATACTTTAAAAAATACTTGCGTATGAAACGCCGGGTTCCTTTGAAATCGAGGGGTTCGGAGGGAAAGGTAACTGCCATCGACTCATTCAAAGAACCTATTTCGGAATCGCCCTCATTAGTAGCAACAGACTTTGCCCCCCCTTCTTTCAAAGAAAAGGCAGAAACCGATGAATCGTCCTTTTTGGATGGAATATCAAAGTCAGCCGATTTGAGCGAGTCTATCGCATTTGCACTGGAGTATTTAGTAGAACTGTTTGCATCCTCATTGGACCCACTCTTCGCAACTGAAAAATTATGTATATTTTCATTCAACTCGCAATCAACAGAGCCATATATGTAAGTTTCCTCCAACTCTGATAAAAAATTAAATAGACGCAAGTCAATCTTCATCGATTTAAGATACAGGTCGAATGCAGTAACCGATTTACCGAACGTTTTACGATATTTTTCATTGATTTCTACATCATAATTAAATACCAACAATGGCCAGCCCCTAGTGGGGTGAAATACCAATCCTTTCTGTCCACATGTTCTGGTTCCTCTACCGATGACTTGTTTTTGGTCGGCCATTGTGGTCTGTGTTTCGAAAATATGAACATACTTTATGTCAAATAAATCGATACCTTCTTTGAATCCACTGTCCATAACAATAATACGTGCAATATCTCCATAGACATTGTCAGGACGGCTATTGAATCTGGCTAATATTTCCTTCTTTTTAGTGACGCTAAGAGGTTGGTCATATACCCCCACGGATGAGAGTAAATAGAAGTTATTGAACTTATTTTTCACGAGGGTTTGAATGGGTTCCAGTTCAATTTTACCGTATTTCACCTCGTTGTTACTTAAAACTGACATATCGCAAGTATACCCCAATTTCATACCCTTCGCAATCAAAGAACTGGTGATGATTTTCGCACCTTGCATACCTTTGATGTCTGAAAAAATGAAATGTTTGAATAGTTTTCCGTGATTTCTCATATCACTCTTGTCTAAATCATCGATAGTATCCAACAATTTTTTCAATTTGGGCGAAACAATCGGCAAGTCCTCCACTAACTTCGCTGGTTCGAAAGAAGGAAAATCGAATTTGTACATTGCGGCCAACTTACTCATATTTGACTTTTTACGAACACAGTCACCATTGAAAACAACGTGGGTAGAAGTATTGACTGACTCTTTGAGATGATTAATTTTGTCCATTTCTTCTTTGAAATTGTCGGCAGGTTTAGTACCAGAGGAAGAAGATGCGATAGAGGTATTTGCAACTGAGGTCGGTAACGACGATGTTCTTTCTGAAATAGACTGTGATATTTTGGGCATAAATATCGAATATTCGTCTATTGATTGAAGTATATAAATAGTTGATATTTTATATGAGTGACTGCAAAGTAGGATTGAGACATCAGGCGTTCACATGAATATGGACGAAATCCTATGAGCTCCTTGCAGTGGCTCTCCGCAATATTTCTACGAACTCCTTACAATCGTTCTCCGGAATATAAAAGAAATCCTACAATATCACTACGAGCTCCCTTCGGTCGCTCTCCGTAATATAAAAGAAATCCTACGTCGTGGCCTTCGGCCACTCCTCCGGATTTTTCAATCTCCCTTCGGTCGATTTCCTGATTTTTTAATATTCCTACGAACTCCCTGCGGTCGTTCTCCGGAATATAAAAGAAATCCTACGAGCTCCTTTCAGTCGCTCTCCGGATTTTTCAATTCTACGAAATCCTCCATTGGGGGAGAAGCCCCCCCAGTGAAACCCCTTTTGCTTCTTACTTTTGGCTAGGCCTAGCCTACCCGAAAAGTAGGATTCAGTCGCTCTCCGAAATATAAAAGAAATCTTATGTGGTGGCATTTGGACACTCCTCTTGATTTTTTACTAGGTGGGCGGGGGGGGGGAATCCCCTTTTGCTTCTTACTTTTGGCTAGGCATAGACTAGCCGAAAAGTAGGATTCAGTCGTTCTCCTGAATATTTCTACGAGCTCCCTTCGGTCGCTCTCCGCAATATAAAAGAAATCCTACGAACTCCCTACGGTCGTTCTCCGGATTTTTCAATATAAAAGAAATCCTACGTCGTGGCCTTCGGCCACTCCTACGGATTTTTCAACTCTCCTGTTTTTTCGATTTCAAATAAAAAATTGATTATATAAGTGGTGTTCTATTATTCGAGAGCAATAACTGCAATAATAATATTAATAAGAGCAATAATATAAAACTATCCTGACATAATATAAAAGCATTTGAACTATATCAAGGAATCATGAAAAGCATGGAATACAAAGCCCCTTCCAAGATAATAGGGATACAACTAAGTATGCTAAGTCCAGAGGAAATACGTAATAATTCAGTGGTGAACGTATCCAGTAGGGACACGTACGTTAACAACAAACCCTGTGTAAATGGACTATTTGACGTGAGAATGGGTGTTTTAGAAAATTCATTCATTTGTCCGACCGATGGACAAAACTATTTGAACTGCCCGGGATACTTCGGGCATATCGAACTTGCTAAACCCGTTTTCTTTCTACAACATCTCAAAGAAATTATAAAAATCCTACGATGTATTTGTTTCAAATGTAGCAAAATACTCATCAATAAGGCCTCTCATTCTCACATATTAAAAAAGAACGGGGAGGACAGATGGGAGTACGTATATTCCGTCGCATCCGGTGTGAAACGTTGTGGCGAACACACTGACGACGGATGTGGATGCAAACAACCCAATAAAATCAGTTTAGAAGGTATGTCAAATATATTCGCCGTATGGGAGAAAATGGGCGAACAAAAAGAAACAATCACCATCAAACTGATTCCCGAGCTAGTAATAAAAATGTTCAAACGAATCAGCGACGAAGACGTTTTCTTCTTAGGTTTCAATCCAAAATGGTCCCGCCCGGAATGGATGATATGTCAGGTATTGCCGATAGCCCCCCAGAGTTGTCGCCCGTCTGTCAAACAAGACGCCCAACAAAGAAGCGAGGACGACCTTACCCATATCTATAGTAATATTATCAAGACGAATAATATCCTATTGGAGAAGATAGGAAACAAAGACACTCCCGCAAACGTGATTGAAGGATGGACCGCCATATTGCAACACTCCGTCGCAATGATTGTAAATAATAAAATCAAAGGTATTGCACCAATGGCCCAGCGCTCCGGACGCCCCCTCCAATGTATTATGGGGCGAATCAATAGTAAAAACGGGCGTATTCGCGGAAACCTTATGGGGAAACGCGTGGATTTTAGTGCACGTTCTGTCATCACCGGCGACCCCAGTATTTCAATACAGCAGCTCGGTGTACCGATGAAAATAGCAAAGAATTTGACTAAACCCATCGTAGTCAACCAGAGAAATCGCGATTTCTTGATGAAGCTGGTAGAAAACGGACCGGAGCAGTACCCCGGGGCAAAGATTCTTGAAAAGAAGACTGGTGAACAGATTTCTTTGAAATATGTGGACCGCGGTTCTATACAACTCAACGACGGAGACATCGTTCACCGTCATTTAATGGACGGGGACGCGGTTCTTTTCAACCGACAACCCAGTCTACATCGTCTCTCTATGCTGTGCCATATAGTAAAAGTAATGAAAGTAGGAGACACTTTCCGGATGAATGTCGCAAATACCAAGGGATATAATGCCGATTTTGACGGTGATGAGATGAATATGTTTGTAAGTCAGTCCGTCATCGCCGATACCGAACTCCGGCATTTGGCGGCGGTGCCTTATCAACAAATGTCTCCTACCAACAATTCCGCCATCATAGGCATATTTCAAGACTCACTATTAGGGTCATATCGTTTCACTCGTAAAAATGTGGTATTTACCCCGAGACAGGCGATGAATTTATTGATGTCGTTCCCCCGCGTCGACCTCAACAAACTCAACACCGCTGGTAAAAAAATCACCAGTTTCGACCTACTGAGCCAAATACTCCCCCCTCTTTCAATAAAAAGAAATACTGGTCTTTTCCAAGACGGTGAAGACTCCGCCACTTCAAATAATGTCTTGGAAATCAAAACCGGCAAATACGTACGTGGTCAGATAGACAAGGGTTGTATGGGTTCAACCACCAAGGGTATTTTACAGCGTATTTTCAATGACTTCGGGTCTTTGAAATGCGCGGATTTTGTGGACGATTTACAGAATATTGTTACAGAATACATGAAAACGAGTTCATTCAGTGTGGGTATCAGTGACCTTATTGCTAATAAAAAGACGAACGACGAGATTGTCCAAATCATCAATGCCCAGAAAATGAATGTACAGAATATCATAGACAAAGTTCATCTGGGTATATTTGAAAATAACACGGCCTATTCCAACATGAACGAGTTTGAAACAATGGTCAATAACACGCTCAATAAGGCCACGGAAGAATCGGGCAAAGTCGGACGCAAATCTCTCAATAAAAATAACCGGTTTATTATGATTGTCGAGTCCGGTTCGAAAGGTTCTCTTATCAATATATCTCAGATGTTGTGTTGTTTGGGACAACAAAACGTCGACGGAAAACGCATACCATACGGTTTCGATAGTCGAACTCTCCCACATTTCACTAAATATGACGACTCTCCTGAAGCCCGTGGTTTTATAGAAAACTCTTTCATTTCAGGTCTCACGGCACCGGAGCTATTCTTTCACGCAATGGCGGGTAGAATTGGTCTCATCGATACCGCGGTAAAGACCTCGAGTACTGGTTATATACAACGTCGTCTCATCAAGGGTTTGGAAGACTTGAAGGTAGAGTATGATATGACAGTTCGAAACAGTCAAGGTAAAATCATACAGTATTCTTATGGGGACGACTGTTTCGATTCTACCAAGATTGAAAATCAAGTAATACCTCTGACGGGTATGTCAATCGAAGATATATATGCTCATTACGACATACCCGGAATCAACGAACCACTCAACGGTTCCGAGGGTGGTACGGCGAGCGTGGGAGAAAATACCAAAGACATCATCTTCACCAAGAAAACGTTGACTCGCATGAAAACGCAAAAAGACGCCACTCTCGAGAAATCCAAGAAATACGTTGAGAAAATGTTGGAGGCACGTAACTTGATAGTTCAAAGAGTGTTTAAAAACAAAAATGACAATATGGTCAAGACTTCCGTGGCGTTTCAGTCAATTATAGCAAATATTCACGGACAACTCCAGCTTACGAAACACTCCGCGGTTGACATAACACCCCTCGAAACATACGAACTGATTGATAGTTATTATGAAAAAATGAAACGTATAACACAGTATATAACCCCCAATCCGTTATTTGAAATACTCTACTATTTCTACCTCACTCCGAGGGACTTACTGGTATTCAAACGATTCCATCGCAAAGGGCTTATCGTCCTACTGGAAACGGTGCTACTGAAATTCAAAGAATCGTTCGTCCACCCGGGTGAAATGGTAGGGGTTATAAGTGGCCAAGGATGCGGGGCGGAAATGACACAGCTAACACTGAATACTTTTCATAATACGGGGAGTGCAACGAAGTCGAATGTCACTCGAGGGGTTCCAAGAATCGAAGAAATACTACGTTTAACAAAGAACCCCAAGAATATGTCGATGACGGTTTATTTGAAACCGATTGAGGAAACCAACCAGTCGAAAGCGACCAACTATTCTAATATGTTGGAACATATGAAACTCGTCGATGTTGTCAAGTCGGTCCAAATATATTATGACCCGAATGACAATATGTCGAACATAGCAGAAGACCATAACTTACTCGAGCAATATAGAGAATATGAGAGTATCATGAAAGATGCGATGGAAGACGGGATTGGTGAAATGGCAAATATAAATGACAAAGAGCGATATGTAAAATCGAAATGGTTGATACGTATTGAGATGAACGCGGAGTTTATGCTCGATAAGAATATCACGATGGACGACATCAACTTCGCCATTATAAATAGCGAATACAGTAAAGACGTGGAATGTGTATATACCGATTACAACAGTGATAATCTGATATTCCGCATTCGTGTTAGTAATGGTGTTTTTGCGAAAATACAGAAGCGTAAAACCACCAAGTCACTCGACCAGTCGGATGAGATATACCTATTAAAGAACTTCCAGGACGCACTGTTGAATAATATTGTTCTTCGTGGAGTGAATGGAATACGGAATGTACTGGCTCGTAAACTGCAAAATACCGTTATATTAGAGGAAGACAAGTATGTACGTAAAGACACATGGGTGCTCGACACCACTGGTTCGAATTTGTTGGAAACTCTCGGATTGGACTATATAGATTATAAAAGAACCGTCAGTAACGACATCAAAGAAGTATTTGATGTACTGGGAATTGAGGCAGCAAGACAGTCCATATACAACGAACTCACGGAGGTCTTCGAATTCAGCGATATATATATCAACTATCACCATACCAGTTTACTATGTGACCGTATGACTTGTAATAAAAATATGGTTGCTATATTCCGATTCAAGTCTGGACTATTGAACGAAGATACTGGTCCGATTTCTAAGTCGACGTTCGAAGTCCATACGGAAATTCTGTTGAATGCTTCTCGTCACGGGGAGTTCGACAACATGCGGGGGGTAAGCGCGAATGTTATGTGTGGGCAATATGGCAATTTTGGAACGAGTTGTTTTAACCTGGTTTTAGACAAGAATGCTTTTGAGAATGCACCGCAGTTGAGCGAGGAGGTTGAAGGAAGGGGAGGCGTTACGGAAAGCGATGTCGCGGATGAAATAGAAAAAACGTTTCAATTGGCCATCGCCACGGACACGAATATGAGAATGGATGTATGTGACAAACATTCTCTTACTATACAGAATAATATATCGAATATTCATCATATGGGAGGGAACGGGAAAGAAACAGTTTGCGAAGATAACTATAATATGGGTTTTTAGACGTTGTATATAAGAGTGTGTGGTTGGAGAGGGGGGTGATATATGTATATATATTTTTTATATCCTTACGAGCTCCCCCATTGGGGGCGAAGCCCCCAGTGAAACCCCCATTGGGGGCGAAGCCCCCCAGTGAAACCCCCATTGGGGGCTTCGCCCCCAGTGAAACCCCTTTTGCTTCTTACTTTTGGGTAGGCTGCGCCTGCCCGAAAAGTAGGACTTTTGCTTCTTACTTTTGGGTAGGCTGCGCCTGCCCGAAAAGTAGGATTCGGTCGCTCTCGGTAATATAAAAAAAATCCTGCGAGCTCCCTCATTGGGGGCGAAGCCCCCAGTGAAACCCCCCCTTTTGCTTCTTACTTTTGGGTAGGCTACGCCTACCCGAAAAG
>Ga0114962_10002012_pt1 | contig 17311 bp, 13 predicted proteins | sample C_130820_MF_Meta_FD_87017 | JGI IMG/M metagenome (GOLD analysis project Ga0114962, IMG submission 87017) | Freshwater microbial communities from Lake Croche, Canada to study carbon cycling - C_130820_MF_MetaG | ecosystem: Environmental > Aquatic > Freshwater > Lake | place: Lake Croche, Canada...
CACAACCTGGTAAATCAGAAAAAGGATTTTTTCACAAGGTAAAGGATATGTTTAGTTAACAGTTCAAACAGCGTTTTTCAAATTCATCGGAAAACGCTGTTAATTTTAATACAAAATCCATTCTAAAGCCAAAACCCCTAATAATCCAGTAATCGAAACAAGTGTGTCCATGGATGTCCATGATCTAAGAGTATCTTTTAAGTTCAGTTGAAAGTACTCTCTAAATAGCCAAAATCCAGTATCGTTTACATGGGAAAACATCATACTTCCTGCCCCTAAGGCCAAGACCAACAAATTAGGGTCTGCATTAGATTGAATCAATAATACTTTCATAAATCCTGCTGCGGTTATTCCTGCCACAGTGGAAGACCCAACACAAACCCGAATAATAGCTGCCATGCTCCAACCTAATACATAAATATTAAAAGAAGATTGACCTAATACGTTGGCAATATATTGACTCACACCACCTACTACTAATATTTGTTTTAAAGCTCCTGCACCAGCAAAAATCAACATGATACCAGCCACATCCTTGATAGCCTCTGCAGCAGAAAGTGTCAATGTATGTTTATCAAAACCTTTGAACAATAAAATGATCCATGTTGTAATCAGAGCGAATAACAGAGAAAATACAGGATTGGCTAAATAGACTGATAAAAGAGGAAATATCTTTTGAAAAAAAGTACCAAAACTTAATAATAAAATGGGTAATAAGATTAAAAAAAAACTTAAGCTGATAGACGATCTACTACCCGGATGATCTTTTGCTTCCTCATCAAAAATAAAAGAGGGATTAGGTGCTGTCAAAATATTTTTTGTAGTGATTCCAAATAACAAACCTGAAATTAAAATTGCTGGGATGGCAATAATAATCCCATAAAACAATGTTTTTCCAAAATCAGCACCAAATTCTTGCATAATAGCCAAAGGCGCTGGATGTGGAGGTAAGTAACCTTGTGTAACTGTTAAAGAAGCCAACATGGGTAAGGCTAAGTAGGTGGCAGGTTGTTTTAACTTAGCGGAAGCTGTAATAACCAAAGGAGCCAATAACATAAAAGCTACAGAATAAAATAAAGGCAATCCTACTAAAAATCCAGCAATCATAAATGCTACTTGAGCGTAATTAGGACCTGAAAATTTTAAAAGTGAGGAAGTGACTTTTTGTGCGGCACCACTTAACCCAATCCATTTTCCTAAGATAGATCCAAAAGCAAGAATCGCAGCAATGCTGCCCATTGTACTAGAAATACCCTCTTGGATTGCTTTAAATAAATCAGAAGCGCTTAAGCCAAAAGCCATTCCTGATAACATACTTATTCCAAGAAAGGCAGCAAATGGCGGAATTTTTAAATAAGTCAAGGCCAAAACTAAGCCAACAATTGCAATTAATGTGACTAGAATAAGCATAGCGATTTAAATGGGTTATAAAAATTTAATCAAAAATATCTTTTACAAGCATCAAATCTACACCTAAAATCTTCTTTGCTATAGGATTCAAATCATTCAGATCACCCTCAAAATGAAAGGTCCTTTGAGAATGAACGACACTCTCTCCTATTTCAAGTTCTTTGGCAGGCGAAGAACTTTCCAGCTCATAAAATCGGCCCATTTGTGTACCTAAATCATTTTTACCATCATTATAGGCATTCAAAACATCGCCTTTGAAAGGTTCTTTTTGTATTTCCCACATCGAATTTACATATGCTTGATCATCTTGATAATCAAAATGAATAATGGTTAAAATACCATTTTCTGCATCGTATGAAGCTGCAAAAGGTAGCAATGCTTCCGGGGCAACACCTAACTTACCTCGAGCATTGGCATCTCCTTTGAAATACAAAATACCATCCTTTTTCTTTAAACGATTCGAATCAATTTTACCAAAATAAGCATCATTGATATAAGCTTCTTGTCCTTTTTTGTAAGGAATTAAAATTGTATTCTGATCTGAAGCATTCAGCATTCCCAACAACCAGATGGACAATAATCCATTTTCTTTTTTCCAATCCTCTTTACCAATATTTGTCAAAGTATTTTCACTTTGATACGCTACCCATTGAACAGCAATCAAAGAAATATTTAAAAATCGCTCTACTTGTTCTTTATTCAACAATGAAATCTTTCTAATTATTTTAGCATCGAAACGCGTTTTAGAGTAATTGAAAATCGAAAAGTCTTTTGCAAAGGTGACACTCGATTTATCCTGATCAATGATAGGATAATTTTCAGAATCAATGATGGCTGGGGTTTGCCAATTGACAAACTCGAATGCAGCGTTTGGTTCAAAATAAATACTAAATTGACCACCTTCTGGGCCTAACCAAAAACGCTCTTCCCCCCCATAAGCATTCATGTGTGGAGTCTTTTCGCCTGATTGAATTAAATCACGATTCATCCAACCATAACTGAAACCTTCCATTCCTTGCGAACTACTTGTCATAACCCGGCCTTGGTAGTCACCACAAACGAGAACAATCCTAGCACCATCTTGCAATAAGATAGTACTAGGATTGTCTTTTAATAATTGATAGTCTAATGAGAACATCTCTTTTTGATAAGATTACATGAACAACATCTAATTTGTTTTGCTCATCTGTTTATCGAATAAAGCTTCTAATTCTTGATATTTAGTTGGACTCACTTTAGATTCTTTCAACGTAGAAACAATGACATTCATCTCATATAATGCAATCTGAATATCTCTTTCATGAGTACGAATACCCTCTGAAAAATAGTAATCACATGCCTTTGAATCACGTTTTACCATGGTGTTGGCAATGTCCAATGCTTTTTTCTCCTGATTTAAATCCAAATACAATCCAACCATACTTGCTGAAAATTGATCGTAAGGAATAACCTTATTGGGCATTACTTTATCTAAGTTATTTAATACCTTTAATGCTAGAGGTTTGTTTCCTTCACGGATTAATTGATCTGCCAAACGATAAGTATTTAATCGAGCAGTGACGCTAGGAATGCCTAAATAGAAATCGCCATGGTAATAGATCTTTTCATTATCTAAACCTCTCCAATACATTTTATTCAACATATTGTCAGCCATTACTTTAGAATTCACAAAACCATCTTTAGCTCCATTAATTTTGAATGGCATTAATCGATAGGCATAACCTTCCAACTGCATGCTTTCTTTCAAGCCAAGGTATTGATCATTTGGTAAAGTAGATGCAAAATAAATTGGACGCTTCCAATCATTTAGAGCATTATTGGAAATGATTTCCAATTGAATCAATTCTCCTTTGAAAATATTTTTAGCAGGCAATTTCCAACCCAAACGATCTGATAAAAATGGTATAAACTCCTTAGGAAACCATTTACTTTTCGCAATTTCTACAGCATTAATAGGTAATACCAATGAATCTGAAGGAAAAGTATTGATACTTTCACCTGATTGCGTTTGCGCTTGAATGCGACTGTCATTATTGCGAACCAATTCTAAGTAATCTGGCAAAGACATCGCTTTAATATCCTCATTGCCATTGAACATGATTTGGTCATTAATTCCTTCTAAGAACAATTCCTTATTTATTTTAATAGGCAGTGGTTCAGATAAATATGTTTTTCGCTTCATCTGATCAATGTACCAATCCGTTCCTAAAAGAGATAAATTACATACGCGAACGTCTGTTCTAAATCCCTCCACTTCTTGTAAATACCATAATGGGAAAGTATCATTGTCGCCACCAGTGAATAAAATGGCATTTTGAGCGCAACTGTTTAATAAATTTTTGGCAAAATCAATTTGGTGATAACGACCGCTACGATCGTGATCGTCCCAGTTTTGCTGTGCTAAAATAGCCGGAGCTGAAAAACCCAATACTAACAATAATGCCCAACGCAAAGAAACATTCTTAATCCATTTACTCAACCATTCAGCTAATTGAAAAACACCTAATCCTGCCCATATAGCCATAAAATAGAAAGAACCCACATAAATATAATCTCTTTCTCTTGGCTCTACAGGCGGGGAATTCAAATAAACAACTAGTGCTAAGCCCGTTAATAAAAACATCAATATGGTCACTAAAAAATCTTTTTCATCTTTGGAATACAACAAATAGAATCCTAATAGAACAAGCAAAATAGGCAGGAAATAATAATTATTTCTCGCCTTATTAGTGGCAATTGCATCTGGTAATGTTGATTTATCTTCAAAAGAGTTAATCGCCCAGGCATCTTGAAAATCACTTTCGCGACCTATAAAGTTCCAGAGTAAATATCGCATATACATATGCCCCATTTGATGCGTAAACATGAAACGTAAATTATCACTGAAGCTAGGCTTTTGTCCGGGAGGAATTCCTAACATTTGTTGATACAAAGCCACGTGCTGAGGTGAATTACTGTAAACACGGGGAAATAACATTTGTTGATCTTTCTGGTAAACGTATTCAGGTTTATAAGTGTAAACCTCATACTTCCCATCTTTCATTTTGTATACCGGATCTCCTTGTTTAAATTCTTCAATTTGTGCAGTATAAACTGGACCATAAATCAATGAACGCTCTCCGTATTGCTCTCTTTTTAAATACTTTAAAAAGTTTAAAATATTGCTAGGATCATTTTCATTGATGGGTGGATTATATCCTGAACGTACCAATGCAACGGTGTATGTAGAATAACCAATTAATAAAAATACCAAAGAATACATGGCAACATTCAATATTTCATTACCTTTTTTAACAGAATAACGAATTCCAAAAATGATACCACCAACTAATAATAACAAGAAAAATATTGCTCCACTCCCATAGCTAAAGCCTAAAGAATTAACAAAAAATAATTCCAATTTGAATGCTAAAGAAGGAAATCCTGGAATAATACCGGAATTAATAATACCTAAAATAACCAAACCAATAAACATGGCAAAAAATCCTCCTTTATAAGTTGGCTTGTTTTCTCTTTTAAAATAATACAACAAGGCTAGTGCAGGCAAGGTGACCAAATTCAATAAATGGACACCAATAGACAACCCAATTAAATATGCAATGAATAAAATCCATCGATTGGCTTCAGCTCTGTTTTCTACTAATTCCCAACGAAAGGCAGCCCAAACAACAATTGCAGTAAAAAAAGATGACATGGCATACACCTCTGCTTCAACCGCTGAAAACCAGAATGTGTCTGAAAATGCGTATACCAAAGCTCCAACAGCCCCTGAAAGCAATAAAATGATACTTTGATCTTTCGATAACTCATTAAAAGGCTTATTGATTACTTTTCTCCCAATCATTACGATGGTCCAATGCAGGAACAAAATGGTAAATGCACTTGTAACAACCGAAAGCATGTTTACCCAATAGGCTACCTTGGTTACATCACCCAATGCCAAAAAAGAAAAAACTCTACCCAATAATAAAAATAAGGGTGCCCCTGGAGGATGGGGAACTTGTAATTTATAAGAACAAGCAATAAACTCACTACAATCCCAAAAAGAAGCCGTTGGCTCAACCGTTAAAGTGTATGTAATTAAGGATACTAAAAAAACAATCCAACCTATTAGGTTGTTCATTTGTTTGAAATTCTGCATATGGTTCAATTTTAAAAAATCTAAATTAGCTTAAGAAAGGAAATAATCCATTGAAATTGTGTTAATAATCGTTAATTGAATTGTCTTAAAAATCGAACATCATTTTCAGTAAATAAACGAAGATCTTTAATTTGGTATTTCAACATGGTGATGCGTTCAATGCCCATACCAAAAGCAAATCCATTGTATTCTTTTGAATCGATTCCTACATTTTCTAGTACATTAGGATCTACCATACCAGAGCCTGCAATTTCAACCCAACCGGTATGCTTACAAACATTACAGCCATCTCCTTTACATATCAAACAAGTGATATCCATTTCAGCACTTGGCTCTGTAAAAGGAAAATAAGAAGGCCTGAAACGCACCTTAGTATCCTTTCCAAACATTTCCTTAGAGAAATGATACAAAGAATCTTTTAAATCTTTAAAACTTACATTTTTATCCACATATAAACCCTCTACTTGATGGAATAAGCAATGCGCACGTGCAGAAATTGCTTCGTTCCTATACACTCTACCTGGCATAATTGAACGAATTGGAGGTTTTGAATGCTGCATCAAACGAATTTGAACATTAGAGGTATGTGTTCTTAACAACACATCATCTTGTATTTCACCTTGCCCTTTTTCAATAAAGAAAGTATCCTGCATTTCTCTAGCTGGATGATTGGGTGGAAAATTTAGCGCAGTAAAATTATAAAAATCAGTTTCAATCTCTGGACCATCTGAAACAGAAAAACCCATGCGATTGAAAATTTCCAATATTCTAGCACGAACAATTGTTAAGGGATGCAAAGAGCCTTGAGAAATGGGTCCAGATATAGTTAAATCCGAAGGGATTTGATAATTAACTTGGTTCGCAGCGAATTGCTCTTGAAATGAATTAAACTTAGTTTCTGCTAAATTCTTCAATTGGTTCAAAGCCTGACCTACCTCTCTACGATCTTCATTTGCCACATTTTTTAAATCGTCAAATAAACTGGCTAAACGACCTTTTCTTCCTACAAATTGAATTCTAAACGACTCTAATTCTGATTCATTGCTAATAGAAAACAATTCCACTTCTGTTTGAATCGATACTATTTGTTCCTTCATTCTTTTTTAGGGACCCCCTACTTTTATAAAATTTTAATTCCTACTGTTACTTGAACCAAACTTGGTTTTTGTGATAAAGTCACTCCAGCTGGCACTTTAATATCTTTGGCTATATCTGTTAAACTTCCTTCATACTTCACATCCAATGTAATACCTAATAAATCTATACCACCACCCACTTGGTAAGCAATTTGAGATTTAGACAAGCCATTAGCTATTGAACCACCTAAATAATTACTAAATGCGGTACCTATCGTTTCGTTGGTCGATAATTGATAAGATGCTACTGGTCCGCCAAAAAAATGCAAGTGACCGAATTTAACACCTAATAAAAGAGGTACATCGATATTGGTGTAGTTGATATCTACTATTTTTTTTTCACCTGATACAACATTTGTGGCATCGAAAGTTCCACCTTTAGCGGAAAACAATATTTCAGGCTCCAAAAACACTTTTCTACCTAAACGTGCATATACACCTGCTACATATCCCGTTTGATTTTTCGCATTTTCAATATAAAACTGATTCAATCCACTACTTAATAAAGAAGTATTTAGCGTGGATAGATTAACTCCGCCTTTAATACCAAATCGAAAAAAGGAATCTGTTATAGCTTTTACGCCTTTAAGTTGGGCCCGTGTATGTTGACTAATCGTGAGACAAAATACAATCAATAAGAGTACATTTATTTTATTTTTCATGTGTCAAAAACGATCAAAAATCATTTAGCTTGTAAAATTATCCTTTTTCGAGCGAAAAAAAAGAAAAAACCAAATCAAAGCGTAATTTTGAAGTCTAAATTTTAAAAATGGCTAAAGCTAAAACATCCTTTTTCTGTCAATCTTGTGGACACTCTGCCCCAAAATGGTTAGGAAAATGTCCATCTTGCAGTGAATGGAATACTTTTGTAGAAGAATTAGTTGAAGTTAGCACGCACCCTGCTGAAATTTGGAAGACAAAAACAGGAATAAAGCCTAGTTCTAAACCCAAACTTTTAGATGAAATTAATTTCGAGAATCATCCTAAGTTGATTTGCCAAGATCCTGAATTCAATCGGGTATTGGGAGGAGGAATCGTGCCAGGAAGTTTAGTTTTAATTGGTGGAGAACCCGGTATAGGTAAATCGACACTTTTATTGCAAGTCGCATTGGCTTTAAAAGGTCCAAAAATCGTTTATGTAACCGGCGAAGAATCTGACCAACAGATAAAATTAAGAGCGGATCGATTGGGTACAAAATCTGAGACTCTTTATTTGTTAACAGAAACAAATACGCAACAAATCTTCAAACATTTAGTGGATTTGGAACCTGATTTAGTCATTATTGATTCTATCCAAACCTTGTTTTCAGATAAAATTGAATCTGGTCCTGGGAGTGTTTCGCAAGTCAGAGAATGTGCAGTAGAATTAATGCGATTTGCGAAAGAAAGCGGTACATCTATCTTTTTAGTAGGTCATATTACCAAAGAGGGTTCGATAGCAGGACCAAAAGTATTGGAACATTTAGTGGATACCGTTCTTCAATTTGAAGGTGATCGACATTTGATTTATCGTATTTTACGAACGACAAAAAACCGTTTCGGTAGTACATCAGAACTAGGCATTTACGAAATGCTAGGCTCCGGTTTAAGACCTGTAACAAATCCATCAGAAATTTTACTTTCACAAAGAGATGAAGCTTCTTCGGGTATTGCGATTGGTACGTTAATAGAAGGAAATAGACCTTTGTTAGTTGAAATACAATCATTGGTTACCAATTCAACCTACGGAACTTCTCAAAGAACTGCGACGGGCTATGATGCCAAACGCTTAAACATGTTATTAGCTGTCTTAGAAAAAAGAGGTGGTTACAAATTAGGCTCTCAAGATGTTTTTCTTAATATTACTGGTGGAATTAGAGTAGATGACCCAGCCTTGGATTTGGCCACATGTCTTTCTATCGTCTCCTCCTATGAAGATAAAATCGTTGATAGTTCTGTTTGCTTTGCTGCGGAAGTGGGCTTAGGTGGTGAATTAAGATCTGTAACAAGAATTGATCAGAGAATTGCAGAAGCCGAAAAACTAGGTTTCAAAGAAATTTGGATCAGCAAGTACAACTTAAAAGGAGTAAATTATAAGCCGAAGGCTATTAAAGTTCAATCTGCTGCCACATTATTAGATGTAATTATGAACATTTGGAGGAAAAAGTAGAAGGTGGAAATTCAACTTTTATCAAATGTAATCCATGAGCAGGAACAGCTCTACCCGCCTTTTGGCGATTTTGGGATTCTAGTATTTCTTGCAAATCAGACGTAGTCCATTTTCCTAAACCGATTTCCAATAAAGTGCCAACAATGGCTCTGACCATTCCTCTTAAGAATCGATTACCTTGAATAGTAAAAATCAACTCTTCGCCCCGCTTTTCCCATTTGGCATAAAAAATAGTACAATCAAAGGTGTAAACTTCTGTTTTAACCTTTGAAAAGCATTGAAAATTAGTATGATTTAACAATAGTTCTGCAGCCTTATTCATGGCTTCAATGTTCAAATCGACCTCAAACCAATAGGCGGTTCTAAATAAAAACGGATTTTTTTTCTGATAAATCCGATATTCATACGTTCGAGATAGTGCAGCAAAACGGGCATAAAAATCATTGGGTACTATATGAAGCGATTGTACGGCTAAAGTAGCAGGCAACATCCGATTTAAACGATACACCAAATCTGATTTTACTTCACCATCAAAATCAAAATGAGCATATTGTTCGTGTGCATGTACACCCGTATCTGTCCGTGAACTTCCAACTATTTCAATAGGATGTCTTAACAATTGAGACAAATACAATTCCAATTCAGATTGAACTGTCTTTGCATTGGGTTGGATTTGAAATCCATGATAAGAGCCGCCATCGTACGAAAATTGTAAAAGATAACGGCTCATAAAATATTAAACTAACGCTTTTTCTAAAGCTGTAAAATACGAATTAGAAGCATCAGATAAACTGGATAGAACTTTACCATCTGCCACAAAATTAGTTCCTTTTACTACTCCTAAACTAGAAAAAGCTACTTTTTGATTTTTTAATGACGTTTCAAAGTCTGCTTTTTTCTCTGGTTTAACAGAAACTAAAACTCTACTTTGTGCCTCACCAAACCAGAATGCATCTTTACGGAAAGTAGAATCAGAGTTCACCTCAAATCCTAATTTCTTTGGAAACGCAGATTCAATCAAGGCAACCATTAATCCACCATCCGATAAATCATGGGCAGATTGAATCAATTTATTTTCTATTAAAGTAGCGATACCCTTTTGTACATTTTGTTCAGTAGGTAAATCAAAATGAGGTGCAGGAGATGCTTTCACTTTTCTATAAGAATATAAAAACTCAGAAGAAGCAATATCTTGAACACTTTCACCAACCAAGTAAATCAAATCACCTTCATTTTTAAAATCAAGTGTCATTTTATTTTCAGCCTTTTCTAAAATTCCTAACATACCGATAGTGGGTGTAGGGAAAACTGGACCTTCATCAGAAGATTGATTATAAAAACTAACATTACCACCTGTAACTGGAGTTTCAAATGCTTCACAAGCTTTTTTCATTCCTTTGATAGCACCTACAAATTGCCAATATACTTCGGGAACATAAGGATTACCAAAATTCAAACAATTAGTAATAGCAACAGGGACTCCACCAGAACAAACAATATTTCTAGCCGCTTCTGCAACAGCCATGGCACAACCCTCTTCTGGATCAGCATTTACGTATCTAGAATTACAATCAACCGTAATTACAATGGATTTATTAGAACCATGTACTTTGACTACAGCAGCATCAGATGGAGCATTGGTATTTCGGTTCGCACGGCCAATGGATGAATCATATTGTTCAGCTACCCATTTTTTGGAAGCGATATTCGGGTGATTCATTAAGAAATCAACCACTTCTGGCAATTCAGCATCTGTCAAATCAGGTACTGCATTGATATCAAATTTCTTAAATTCCTGAAAATAAGCGGGTTCTTTGTACTCTCGATGGTAAACAGGTGCACCACCTCCTAAAACTAGATCATCAGCTGGAACGTCCGCCACTAATTTTCCGTCTTGGTAAAACTCAAGGCGCTTCGTATCGGTTACTACACCAATTTGTTCGCAATTCAAATCCCATTTATCAAAAATAGTCTTAGAAATCGACTCTTTACCTTTTTCAACAACAATTAACATTCGCTCTTGAGATTCAGATAAAAGTATTTCGAAAGGCTTCATATTTGCCTGACGAGTGGGAACTTTAGAAAGATCAATGATCATTCCATGTTCTCCTTTGGCAGACATTTCAGACGTAGAACAAATAATTCCTGCTGCTCCCATGTCTTGAATACCAATTACACATCCAGCATCTATAATTTCTAAAGAAGCTTCCAATAATAATTTTTCTTGGAAAGGATCTCCCACCTGAACAGCAGGTAATTTTTCAGAAGATTTGGCGGTGATATCTTCTGAGGCAAAACTGGCACCGCCGATACCATCCTTTCCTGTTGCTGAACCTACAATAAATACTGGATTTCCTACTCCATAAGAGATAGCAGAAGCTTGTGTTCCCACTTTTAAAATTCCAGCTGAAAAAGCATTTACCAAAGGATTGGTGTTGTAACAATCATCAAAAAATACTTCACCTCCAACGGTAGGGATTCCAAATGCATTACCATAATCACCAATTCCTTTCACAACACCTTTGACTAACCACTTCGTTTTTGCAAGTTTAATATTCCCAAAACGAAGCGAATTCAACTGAGCTATTGGACGGGCGCCCATTGTAAAAATGTCACGATTGATTCCACCTACCCCAGTTGCAGCTCCTTGATAAGGCTCCAAAGCAGAAGGATGATTGTGCGATTCAATTTTAAATGCACATCCTAATCCATCACCTAAATCCACTAAACCAGCATTTTCTTCGCCGGCTTTCGCTAACATTCGAGGAGAATCCTTTGGTAGAGTCTTTAACCAAACAATTGAATTTTTGTAACTACAATGTTCAGACCACATGACTGAAAAGATAGACAATTCAGTAAAATTAGGTTTGCGACCTAAAATCTCTTGAATTTTATCATACTCTTCAGACAATAAACCTAACTTTTTGGCTGTTTCAAGGGTTGGTAAAGTTTCGATGGATTCCACAAAAAAATGTTTAATTGAACAAAAATAGATGCATTAAAGCACCAAAGGACAAAGATAATAAAAGAAGAGAGAAAACGGGAGGAGAGAAGAGAGAAAAGAGAAAAGAAAAGACAAGAAAAGAGAAAAGACTAAAGACAAGAAAAGAGAAAAGAGAAAACTTTTACCTATTGCTAAAAACAATAGATTAACACCAAGTTCACAAAGACCTATCCTGCCTTTTACCTATTACCTACTACCTATTACCTTTTATTACCTCATTATAATCTTCCATTGTATCCACATCCCTGTAATCTTCATCAAATTCAACAAATTCGCACAAAGAAGGATTGGATTTCCAAAATTGACCAAGACCTTTTTCGCCTTTCCAATCTTCAAACAATGGAATTAAATGAGAAGGAATTAAAATGGGCGGTGCATTTTGGCCGCGAAATGAACTTATGATTGCTTTTTGGGGGAACGAAGCATTTTTTTGGATCAAAGCTTCAAAATGAGATTCATTGACAAAAGGCAAATCGACTAAATGGATTATCACAGGACAATTAATCGGTATTGAGCGAAAACCTTCCGATAAAGTACTACCCATTCCTTCTTGAAATGTGTCACACAATAAATATTCCACCGAGGGATACTTTTGTTTTACCCTTTCAACAATTGCAACAGAATAAGTTATTTCAGCACCCAATAAAACAGTGACTTTGGTAGTAACTTTTAATAAATTCAATAAGGAAAATTCTAGCAGTCTGCATCCGTTCCATTCTAGTAACTGCTTGGGCTGGCCCAATCTAGAGGACGTTCCAGCTGCTAAAATTAATCCATGAATCATCTTTAAATTTGAGCAATATCAAATGGTAATTTTCTAATACGCTTACCTGTGGCTAAAAAGACTGCATTACAGAGTGCTGGTGCAACAGGCGGTAAACCCGGTTCCCCCACTCCACCTGGTAAATCCTCATTCTTCATAACAAAAACCTCCATCGCTGGGATTTCACCTTGTCTTAAAACAGCATAATTATGGAAATTACTTTGCTGTGTTTCACCTTTTACAACAGTAATTTCATTTTTAATCGCAGCGGTTAAACCCATCACAATATTACTTTGTGTTTGAGCAATGATATTTTTTTCGTTCAGTGCAATTCCACAATCTATCACAGAAAATACTTTTTTGATTTTCACTCCTGCTCCAGATTTCTCAACTAAAATCGCATGAGCGACAGTACTTGCAAAAGATCTAGATATGGCAATGCCTATTGATTCTCCCTTTTTTCTTCGATTCCTATAATCTGAAATCTCAGCTAACTTGTTTAAAATAGCGATAAACTTTGGATGTTCCTTTAACAAATCTAATCTTAGGTCTAAAGGGTCTTTTTGTGTAAAATGCGCGATTTCATCCATAAAACTCTCTTGACCAAATAAATTGGTTGAGGCATAAACAGAACGCCACCATAAAATGGGTATTTTAGTTGTTACCAAATTAAATGAGTTCCTACGATTAGGAAAAGCGTAGGGACTATCTTCCAAATTAATGCCTTCACCTGCCCAAGGATCTGGTCCCTCGCCCAAAGGTGCTCTAAACACTTGGTTTAAAATAGATGCGCCATTTAACTTATGTTCAAATGCTAAAATATTACCTTGATCATCCAATCCTGCTTTCATTGCTGATAACATTCCTGGTCTAAACGGACCCTGCTGTGTATCATCTTCCCTTGTCCAAATCACCTTTACAGGTGCGTTGACTTGCTTGGATAAATGGGCCGCCTCTAAAACGTAATCATAATAAGCCTTTCTTCCAAAAGCTCCACCCAAAAATGTTACGTTGATTTTTACATTCTCTGGTTTGATTTGTAAATATTGAGCAAGCTCGGTTAACAACGAATCGGGACCTTGAACAGGTGCCCAAACCTCCACTCGGTCACCTTGGACAAATACCGTAGCATTTTCAGGCTCCATTGGCGCATGTGCTAAAAATGGGGTTTGATAGTTCGCTGTTAAAGTTTTATCGGAAATCAATATGGCCTTTTCAAAGTCACCTACTTTGGCGTCTTTATAGCCGTAACCTTTTTCTTTGGAAGCTATTTCTAATTTCTTAAAATAGTCAGATGTATCCATTTCAGGAGCTTCCTCTGAAGTCCATTCAATGTTCAATAATTTCTTTGCCTTTAAAGCAGTAAAATAATTATTTGCCAAAACTGCGATTGCCTCGGTTTTAGTATGAGGCATTTTTCGCTCTGTTTTTACCACAAATTTAACTCCTGCCAACGCAATGGCCTTTTCACCATTATAAGATTTTACCTTTGCATGAATCATTGGCGCATGCGCTATGGCTGCATATAACATACCTGGTAATTTCACATCCATCCCAAAAATAGCTGTTCCATTTACTTTCAATGGAATATCTGTTCTCGGTAGAGACTTTCCTATTTGAGTAAACTCACTAGCAGATTTTAATTTGGGATTCGTAGGAACGGGCAAATGCGAAGCCTCCTTAACTAATTCACCATAAGAAAAACTTTGATTATTATTTTTGGAATAGACTCTTCTCTCTTTTGCATAACAATCTGTTACAGGTAAATTCCACTTTTTAGCTGCTGTTTGAATCAACATTTCTTTGGCTGCTGCGCCAACAGTTCGCATCGGAATGTATCTAGTCCTCACCGATGATGAACCTCCAGACAATTGAGAACCAAATTTTGAGGAACCGTCTGACATCACGATTTTAACCGATGACAATGGAACTTCCAACTCCTCCGCTATCAATAAGGGTAATGATTGGAAGGTACCTTGACCCATATCTGGACGGGCGTTGAATAATGTAACGAGTCCCAACTCATCAATTAAGATATAAGGATTCATCTCAATGGCCAAGTTGGGCACTTTAGACAATTTACCAATGGATTGAGCATGGGATTTTGTCGAAAAACCTAAAGCTAAAAATGCGATGGAAGTAGCACTTTTGGTGATAAAATCTCTTCTTGAATTAATAAATTCTTTTTTCATCATTGATCCTATTTATGGTTTTTCTGATTTTGACTTAACACTTTGGCCGCTGAATGAATCGCTTTTCGCATATCATCATAGGTTCCACATCGACAAATGTTGCCGGACATTGCTTGATCAATATCCTCATCACTCGGTTGAGTTTTTTTAGCTAAAAGTGATGCAGCTGCTAAAATTTGACCACTCTGACAATATCCGCACTGAGGAACTTGCTCCTTTATCCATGCTAATTGAACAGCATGCTGATTATTATTTGACAAACCTTCAATGGTTGTAATTTTGTCAACAGATTTTAATGAAGACACTGGAGTCGAACAAGAACGAATAGGTTCTCCATTCAATAAAACAGTACAAGCACCACACAAACCCATGCCGCAACCAAATTTTGTACCACTTAATCCTACATTGTCACGAACCACCCAAAGCAAGGGCGTGTCAGGATCAACATCTACCCGATGCTTTTTGGAATTAATCGTCAAAGAATATATCGCCATATTTTTTATATTAAGTTTTAAATTTACAATAAAATCCATTCCGATGGATGAAATTTAAATAATTTGTCGAATTAGATTGAATTGAATTAATTTTGCTCCATGCTAACAGATTCGGAAATTTCTTTCATTCAAGAAAATCTCACCAAAGATCCTTTTCAACTATCTTTAGCTGCTAAAAAAAACTTAGGATTAGATATTCCAAAATTAGCATTTCAAATTCAAGCTCGTCAAAAACTCAAAGATAAAATACCTAGCTGGCCTACGAATCCGAAGATCTTTTTTCCTCCAAGTATATCATTAGAACAATCGTCATCAGAAATGACAAGTGAATTTAAAGCTCGATTAATTCAAGGAAATATCATTGATATCACTGGTGGAATGGGTGTTGATTCTTGGGCATTTTCAAAGGCAGGTAATCAAGTTGAATATGTAGAGTTGCAGAAAGGGCTTTTTGAAATAACGAAATACAACCACAAACTTCTTTTAAAGGATCAAATAAAGCATCACAACTTGGATGGGATTCAATATCTAAAAGAACAATTTACAAGATTTGATTATGCATATGTAGATCCTGCGAGAAGAAATGAAAAAGGTGAAAAAGTAATTTTATTTAAAGATTGTCAACCCAATGTAATCGAAATTTTACCCTTGGTAGATCAAGGTTTGAAATTATTAATCAAAACAAGTCCAGTCTTAGATATTGAACGAGCAATAAAAGAACTCAATGGTGTTGATGTTGTATACGTGATATCTATAAAAAACGAAGTCAAGGAATTGTTGTTTTTGAAAACAACAGAAGCCACATTGACTCCTACGATTCAGATCATTGAACTCAACCTCAAAAACCCATATATATTTTCTGCTAGTAAAGGGAAAGAAAAGGATATTATAATTGACTATTCTACCTGTTTGAATTATTTATATGAAGCGCATGCAGGTATAATGAAGGCTGGATTTTTTAAAAGTTTAGCAACAACAGGTGTTTTAAAAATAGCACAACATACGCATTTGTATACTTCTGAAACTTTAATTTCAGATTTTCCTGGTAAAATCTTTCAAGTGAATCATTTGGGCAATGCCGACGCTAAGTGGATTCAAGAAAAAGTGGTAAAGAGAAATGCAAATATTGTCTGCAAAAATTTCCCGCAATCTAGTGAAGAATTGAGAATAAAATGGAAGTTAAAAGATGGGGGATCAACAACAATTTATGCATTTCAAAATAACATTGGTAAAAATGAAGTGGCGATTTGTACAAAAGTCTAGGTTAAAAATTTCTATAATTAAACAAATCATATACCTTTGCTCATTAAAATCCGTTTAGGTTAAAAAAACATTTATGAAAAGTATATTCGTTTTAATATTTCTATTGGTAACTACCATCACTTCCTTTTCACAAACCTTTTCTGGTATTTCTGAGATAGAGAGTGCAAAAAAGGAAGGATTTTACACGTATATCAATGCAACAGAAGAAGATGTGACTGAAAGTTGGAAAAGATATTTAGCTGAATTTGGTATTGTCGAAAAAGGTAGAAATGGAGCCATCATCTCTAATCAAACTAAAATAAAATCCATCAGTAATACTGAATTTACAGTTCTTTCAAAAATTTCTGAAGAAAAAAATAAAGTACGTTTATTCATTGCAATTCCTTTAGGACCTGATAATTACATCAAATCAGGCCATTCTAGTTACAGGGAAGCCACTATATGGCTAGAGGATTTTGTTCAAATTGTTAATTTAGAAGAAGCAGCCCGCACTGAGGAAAAGAAATTGAATGAGTTAATCAAAACAAATATAAAGAACAAACGATATTCTGAGCGTTTAGTTAGAGAATTAGAAGCTAATAAACGACAAACAGATTTATTATTACAAAGATTAGAAGAAGCTAAATTAGCAAAAGAAAAAATTCTAACTAATCAAGTTCAAAACGCCATTGATCTTAAAACGAGTGAAGATTCAGTAGTCATTCAAGGTCAAAAATTAGAAACCGCTAAACAAAAATTAAAAAAATAATACAATGAAAC
>Ga0114962_10002017_pt1 | contig 17297 bp, 17 predicted proteins | sample C_130820_MF_Meta_FD_87017 | JGI IMG/M metagenome (GOLD analysis project Ga0114962, IMG submission 87017) | Freshwater microbial communities from Lake Croche, Canada to study carbon cycling - C_130820_MF_MetaG | ecosystem: Environmental > Aquatic > Freshwater > Lake | place: Lake Croche, Canada...
GAGGCACCTCTTTTGTTTGAATTTTATAAGTATTGATTTGAATTTTATTTTAAAATTTTAAAAAAAGAGGGGATATTTGCATTTTACTAAATTATCATGTTTGAATAATGCAAAATTACAAAACATTATTAATGAGTTTGAAAGGCAACTTCGTTGTCCTTTTTTTATCAATTTCAATAGTATGCCGTGCTGAAAAAATAGATAGTACAGCCAACATTTACCATCTTACAGCAGCAGCCAATGTCACTAATAATGGTGTTTCTTTATTACCTACTTTTACGCTGGGAAAACCGGCAGCCATCTTTGATTTATCCGTTGGCAATGAAAAAATAGCTTTTGAGCCCCAATTTCGATTTTCCTTGGAAGGAAAGCCTTGGTCATTTATTTTTTGGTGGCGATATAAAATAGCCAATACTCCAAAATTCAAATTTTCGATGGGCACTCACCCCTCTGTTGCCTTTAAAAATTTTACACTATTTGATTCTAAAGGAACTCCTACAACTATTTTAGGTCATCATCAATATTGGGCAACTGAATTTTCTCCCAATTGGATAGTTGCCAAAAATATAAGCCTAGGTGTTTATTATTTATATTCTCATGGATTGAGCGAAGGTTCAACTAACAACACTAATTTCATTACGATTAATAGTACTATTTCAAATATACCTATTGTAAGGAATATTTTTTTGAGGGTATCTCCCCAATTTTATTTCTTAAAAATGGATGAAAAAAGTGGTTTCTACACCACAGCAACATTGACTTTAAGTCATAAAAAATCGCCCTTTTTCATTTCGTCCGTTTTGAACAAAAAGCTGTCTTCTGATATTCCTGGTGATGATTTTATTTGGAATATTAGTTTACATTATCTGTTTTCAAAAAAGTTGAGAAAATTCTAAGCCTCTGATTTGTTGTGGAAAAACTTGAAAACCTAGAAGAATTTTATCAACGACATTTTGATTGGATTCCTGAAAACTTGAAAAAAGACTGGGGGCATTTCAATATTTTCCAGCTTGATCCATATATCGGAAATTCTGCTAAACCCGTCCCCTACCGTAGACGTGATTTTTACAAAATCACCTTAGTAAAAGGATCTGGAAGGATTTATTATGCAGATAAGGTCATTGATGTCAAAGAGTATGCCATTGTTTTTTCCAATCCCTTAATTCCTTATAAATGGGAAAGCACGGAGAAACTAACTGGTGGCTACTTTTGCCTATTTAATTCCTTGTTCATCCATCACTATAGGAACATTCATTCCTATTCTATTTACCAACCTCAAGGAAACCCAGTCATTGAATTAAAACAAGCTGATTATCAAAAATTTGAGCGTCTATTTGAGAAAATGATGGAAGAAATTAATTCTGAATACATTCACAAATATGATATGTTACGGAATTTAGCCTTGGAAATGATGCACACAGCTTTAAAAATGGAACCGGCAAACAGTAGTCAATATGCGCCTGGCAATGCCAACCAAAAAATTGGTGTGCTATTTCTAGAATTACTAGAAAGACAGTTCCCAATTGAGGGGGCTTATTCAAAAATAAAGTTAAAAACAGCCTCTGATTTCGCTTTACAATTAGGAATTCATGTCAATCATTTGAATAGGGCTATTAAAGAAACAAGCTCCAAAACCACCTCGCAAATCATTGCAGAGCGTGTCATTCAAGAGTCGAAAATCATCTTAAAACACAGTGATTGGAATATTTCAGAGATATCTGAAGCTTTGGGTTTCAATGAAGTAAGCTACTTTAATCATTTTTTCAAGAAACACACATCGCTGAGTCCAATGCGATTCAGAAGTACCGAAGGTGTGTACCTGTAAAAAAGGTTTCTAAACAATCGCTATCTACTACGGCAAAGAAGTCCTTAGAGAAATCGTAAAATCAACGAGGCCTTGGATTTTTGCCTGTAAAACCAAAATTTCCACTTGTAAAGATTTGCTGCATGAGTTCATCAAACTTCAACAATTGATCCTCTTTACAAATGGAACGAATATCCTTAAAATGTCCGAAATTTAATTGATCTAATTCGCCATAAACGCTTTTTAATTGGATAAAATGGACATTTTTGACAGAATCTGAACTATTTAATTGATAGAAATTGATTTTAGCGGACTCAATTTTTATCCGTATTTGAGCCGATTTGTCTTGGTGATCTTTTACAAAAATATCCAATTGCTTCCTTTGATTTTCATCAAAATTCAGCTCTTCTGCCATCCGTTCTTTTAAATGAGGGCCAACTGGCATTCGCTGTTCACGCAAATGACCCATCCAAAAAAACATCAAAGTTCCTAGATTGATCACTAATAATAAACCAAAAAGGAAAATCCACCGTTTTCTACTTTGCATAATCATCTGATTAGTAGTTTAAATTGTTAATTGCATACATTTTTGAAACCTCTTTCAACTGATAGCTGGCTAAAGCTTGTTTTTCTTTCAATCCTGCTAAAAATAATAAACCAGAAAGCATGCAAATAAGAACGCTTGCAGCAGCTAACCATTGGGTCGTAGTATTTTGGTCTTTTACTTTTTCTTTAATCTTACCAATAACCGGATCTGTTAGATCATGTTCAAGTTTCCAAGTGGACAGCCCTTGTATGGTTTTCAAATAATCATCTAATTCCTTTTCTGATTTCATTTCAATTGCTTTTTAATATTTTCTTTGGCTCTACTGACCAGCGATTCAATCGCTTTAATGCTCAAATTCATTAATTCACTTGCCTCTGCATAGGGCATTTCCTCCACCTTTATCAATGTAAATGCAACCCGCTGATTAGGATTTAATTGCTCAATTGCATGGTATAAAGCCATCGCTTTTTCTTTATTTTCTAATTGAATTTCCGGGTTCCATTCAGTGGCTTCCTCACTATTTTCTTCATTGGGCATCCACCAAGGCAATAATTCCCGAAGCTGGTCCCTCCTTTTTTTTCTTCGAAGTTTTTCCAAAGATTTATGAATGGCTATTCGAATGATCCAAGTTGATAAAGTAGAGTCACCCTTGAAAGAATGAATAGATTCAAAAACCTGCACAAATGTTTCTTGACAAACATCTTCAGCCTCTTCTCGATTCCGTAAAATTTGCATGGAGTGATGAAATATTCGATTTTGGTAGTTTTTCACCAAATCTCGAAATGCGAATTCATCCCCTAAAATTAAACCTTGGATTTCCTTATTCATTTGCTAACAACACTTAGATGCACATCCCAACAAAATCCTTCGATTAAAAAAGATTTTTTTATTGGCGAAGGATTTTTGCTTTATGGACATCTAAGTAGAAAATAACAAATAATTTCATGAAAAAACGATTAATTCAATCACTAATTGCCTGCGTAATCCTGACTGCATGTTCTAAATCTGAAGAAATAAGCCCATCGAATTCAACAGATGTCATCAAAGAGGTGGATCCCAGTTTATTTATTCCGGCTGGACTAGTGGGAAGTATTACAAAAGTTGAAAAAACACTTTCCAATGGTACGACCACCACATGTTATAAAATAACCACCACCAAAATACCTTCTGACCATGCCATGGGGCCTTGGTGTCCTAGCAATATTACTGATGATGCAAGTAAAGGGGGTGTCTGGTTTGAAAAAGGAAATTTATATGATGTGGATGGAGCTTTTGTAAAAAATCTGGCCACTTTTTACAATGACGCTAAATGGAAACTTTTTAACAATGATGGCACTATTCGCGTAACCAACACAAAAGAAGCTTGCCAAGCTGCTGCAAGACCTGACGTAGACCCTAAATACAATAATTACTGCGTGGAATGTCAGCCTTCCTATTTTTCTAATATAAAAATGACTTATTATATTCCCGTTAAACCAATTAAGATGAATTCGACAACCGCCATTGGAGGAATGCCTGGCCCGGGCGGCCCCGGCGGTCCTGGCGGAGGAGCGTCTGTCATCGGAATAGCTTTTAATGGAGTAAATTTTGATCCACCGGCACCTACGCAGGCTATTTTAGGTGCTTATACGCTTGCACCAATGGACGATGCAGGTGGACACGTAAACGGTGCTACGGGCTATCATTATCATGCTGCTACCGGGAAAAGTAAAAAAGTAGAACAAGCAGATGGCCATTCTGCCATGATTGGTTATGCGATGGATGGCTTTGGAATGTATGAATTGGCGGATAAAACAGGTAAAGAACCAAGCGACTTAGATGCCTGCCGAGGTCACTATGATATTACAAGAGGCTATCATTATCATGTAGCAAAAGCGGGTAGTAATAGTTTTATTGGTTGTTTTCATGGGGCTCAAGGAACAGTTGAAGTCAATATTAACTAATGAAAAAACACCTATTTATCCTCTTGCTATTGCCCTTTTTAATGAAAGGGCATTCCCCACAAATTTCAACATTCGCAATTGTTCAAGACAAAGATGCGCATTGGACTGTACACATAAGTTCCTCCTTGAGCGCTTTTCAATATGCTTTGGGTAACAAAACAATTATGACTGAAATAGCATTTCAAAAAGAATTGATTACAGCGCTAAAAAAATCCATTCAAATTAAGTCAGGTCTATTTAATTCTATAAAACTAACAGATGGCCAATGCCATTTAGGACATCAAACAGATGTCAAATTTTCTTTGCTTGGAATGCCAAAAAACAGTACAAATTTGACCATTGAAAATCGATTTTTCGACAAATTATATAATCACTACATGGTCTTAAAAGTGATTGATAAGCAAACAGAATCTAATCAATTTATATTAAACTCGGCCAATGAATTTAAAGCCATTGTAAAAAAAGACAAGGATGCGATCTTGATTGAATCATCCACACATTTTAATTTTTATTACTTACTTTTAACAATACCAATGATGCTAATCTTCCTAAGAAAAACAAAGATGCTGAGAACATTAAGTACCCTTTGTTGTGCTATTCTTTTATTTTCCTGCACAAAAGAAGAAACTACGGTTACGCCAAGCAATAATACGACGGTTCCTGAGGTTTACAAAAAAATATATGGCGCTACGAGTATTACCAGTGATGGCACTTACTTAACCATCAAATCTAGATCGTTGCCAGATCACAAAAGCCCTTATTACGCCCCAGGGAACAGTTTATACCAAAGTTATTCAGGTACTACTTTTGGTGGCTTGAATTTCATCAAAAATCCTAATTCGATTGTCGAACAATCTGGGACATTCAAAATTCCAATCCATCCAAAGGTAGCGACTAACCACGCCGCCACTCCGCTTGGGCCAATCGGAATTGCTTTAAATGGGGTGCCCTTTTTTAATCAATATGCTGGACCCAATAACCGAGAATTGAAAGATGAAATGGCAGGTTTTGATCAATATTATGGTCATCCACAACAATCTGGCATATACCATTACCACGTTGAACCTATCTATTTAACGACCGTAAAATCAAGCAAATCTGGATTAATGGGATTTCTTTTAGACGGATTTCCTGTGTATGGTCCCAACGAGGAAAATGGAAATGGGGTAAGCAATGACAAATTAGATGTTTATCATGGCCACACACACGCCACCTTGGATTATCCCGCTGGTATTTACCATTACCATTTCACTCAAGAGGCGCCTTACTTAAATGGTAATGGTTTTTATGGAACTCCTGGAACTATTTCTCAATAATGAAACCCCTTTTTGTTCTTTGTTTCCTGTTATTTTTTTCTTGTGAAAAAGCGCAAGAACCCATCAAGGTAGATATCGTTAAAAAATATTACCCTAATGGCAGAATTATGGAAATTCGACATTTTGTTAATGGTGCAAAAAATGGCCGGCAAACTGCATTTTGGGAAAATGGACATAAACGTTTTGATTTTTTTGCTAAAAATGATGCCTATGAAGGAGAATTGAGAGAGTGGGATATTCATGGGCATCTTTTTCATTTAGCGCATTTTGTTAATGGACAAGAAGAAGGCGTACAAAAAATGTGGTATGAGGATGGGAAAATAAGAGCCAATTTTGTTGTCAAAAAAGGAAGAAGATATGGTCTTTTAGGCACTAAAAATTGTAAAAATAAATTAGAAAAATCTTTAATTGAACAACTATGAATAAAATGGCCATCTTTTTATTGGTTAGTTTGTTTTTCGCCTGTAACGAAGATAAAAAATCGGAAATACCATTTTACAACACCCCTGATTTTACACCACAATTTTTAACCGCATCAGAGGCGGAAAAATTCATCCCTCATCATATAGGTAATTTTGAAATGACCAACCAATTGGGAAATAAATTCTCTTCAAAAGATGTTCATGGAAAAATCTTTGTTGCTAATTTCATCTTCACCAAATGTGGTAAAATTTGCCCTGAAATGACCGCTCAAATGAAAAGAATCGATCGTGCATTTCACGATAACTCCAATGTTGCACTTCTCTCTTTTACGGTTACTCCTTGGTTAGATGATGTGAAAACATTATATCAATTTGGACTAAAACATCAAATTTCTTCTAAGAATTGGCAGTTGTTAACTGGTTCAAAGGAAGAAATTTATCATTTGGCGAGAAAATCTTTCTTTGCGGAGGAGTCATTGGGTTTCAACAAAGATGCATCAGAATTCCTTCACACAGAACACTTGGTCTTAGTGGATCAAAGAGGGCGAATTAGAGGTATTTACAATGGAACACTTCCTTTAGAGGCACTGCAATGCACCGAAGATATTGAAGTTCTCTTGAAAGAAAAATGAAGTTTCCTTGATTCAAATTAAACCAATCATCTTCTTCGATAGACTATATTTTCATCAAAGGTAATTTGATACTCATAGTTTTTCAAAATAAAATCAGTAATCTTTTCACCTTTAAATTGTTGAATAAGTTTCCAAGTATCCACGATGTAAATGGGTTTATATTTTACTATATCTTCCATCAATATTTCTTGTTCTCTATTGAAAATGAGTCTTTTTTTGTTTATAAAAGAATCCTGGAAATAAAAACAATGGGAAGATCTATAAGCCGGTTGATAATCATTTCCTAAAACATAATAAATTGCTTGAGCTTGAGTCCAGCCCGTAATGATAATGGGTTGATTTTTATTTTTTTGGTTTTTTAACCAAGTTATTAATTTTTCATTGGCTAATGTTTGTAAATGTTTACCAAAATCATACTGAGCAGTAGAGTGGTGAACTATTTTATTCCAAGAAAATTGGATGGATTTGTTTAAATAATCAAAATTAAAATTGGCAAGTAAAATAATGATAAAAGTAGGATACAAATATTTTGGCGATACTTCCACCTTTAAAATACTTGCTACTAAGTCAGAAATAAAAATACTGAAAGGTAAAAAAAGTAATATATAATAATGCCCGTAATCATTTTTCGCTAAGATAATTGATAGACAACTTACTACAGATAATAAACCACTTTGAATCAGCGGAACGTTGAGTAATTCTTTCAACGAGTATATTGTATTTTTTTTATCCGCTTTGAAAACATGGTATACTGCAATAAGAAGAAAAATGTAGATGAAATAATAAAAAGTACTAATTCGATATAAAAAGTTTAAAGGGTTATAAGACTTTTCTCCGGAGGAAAAATTGGACATATAATCAAAATTCTTCAAAAAATAAGAGTAATAAAATTCAGGTAAAATATTGTAGAAATAAAGAAAAGCTATCCACACTAAGTTTAAAACTAAATAGGTAGTTATTAAATATTTTAAATATCCCCATTTCTTTTCAAAGATTAAATTTAAGCTCATGTATCCTCCAAAAAACAACATCAGGGGAATCGCTTGAAATTTTACAAACGGCATAAAAAATAAAATTGTGGCATAAATAATGATTTTTATTTTACTCTTATTATTTCTTAAAATCCAAAATAAAATAGCACAATAAAATAAAACTTGATATTCTGTATTGTAACTATAAATCCCATCATAAAATTCTCCAAAATGAGGAAAGTTTTTTGCACTAACCATTACAACAAAAGTCAATGCCCCAATAAATTTTACCCCTTTTTGCGAAATTTGGTAAATCAAAAAGAAAGAGGGTAAAATAAAAATAAAAAATGTCACTATTCGAAGTTGGTAAAGTTTAGAAAAACCTGTCAAGATTTTTAAAATAACTAACAAATAAATAGCAAAAGGGCCTGAAGTATGTGAGTCAAAACCCACAAATGGCCTTGGGTCGATTAAGCATTTACGAATATCATATAACCACTCTAATTCATCAGGTTCTAATGAAAATTCACGAAATGAAATGATTCTAGTAAAAAAAAGAGCAAAAGAAATGATAAATAATAATAGATGATTGCTTTTGAGGGGGATTCTCATTTATAATAAATTTAATTATTAAAGTTATAGTAAATTATGTTTTTGTTCAAATAAAAGAAATTAAAGATTCGAAAAGTATTTTCTTTATATTTCAGAGGTAAATTTTTAATAAAATTAGACATGAGTAAACTTTTTCATTCAGCCATAGAGGCGATTGCCGATATGACAGATGGATCATCCATCATGTTTGGAGGATTTGGGCTATGCGGTATTCCAGAAAATTTAATTGAGGCCATTCAACGGAAAAATTTGAAAAAATTAACTTGTATTTCAAGCAATGCAGGTGTGGCAGACTTTGGTGTTGGTATCTTATTAAATAATCACCAAGTCAAAAAAATGATTTCATCCTATGTGGGTGAAAATGAAGACTTTGAAAAACAAATCATCGAAAAGTCCATTGAAGTAGAATTAATTCCTCAGGGTACTTTTGCTGAAAGAATTAGAGCTGCAGGAGCAGGGATTCCTGGATTTTACACTCGGACAGGAATTGGAACAGAAGTGGAATATGGGAAAGAAAAAAAGAATTTTAATGGCAAAGATTATCTACTTGAGACAGCCCTTTCTGCCGATATCGCTTGTATCAAAGCGTGGAAAGGTGACGCTTTTGGTAATTTGATTTTTAAAGGAACTGCACGAAATTTCAATCCCATAATGGCAACAGCAGGTAAAATATGCATTGCTGAAGTGGAAGAATTAGTGCCTGCTGGGACTTTAGATCCCAATCAAATCCACCTTCCGGGTATTTATGTTCAACGCATTTTTCAAGGCTCTAATTATCAAAAAAGAATTGAACATTTGACTACGCGGACAGAAGATACCCTATTCAATCCAAGCCTTGAACATTTTTCAGGTGCAGAATTGGATCGAAATAGAATAGCAAAAAGAATTGCCCAAGAAATTGAAGATGGCGATTATGTCAATTTAGGCATAGGAATTCCCACTTTAGTAGCCAATTATATTGATCCAGTCCGGCCTGTAATGTTCCAATCGGAAAATGGTTTATTAGGAATTGGACCATTTCCTAAACCAGATGAAGTAGATCCAGACTTGATCAATGCAAGTAAACAAACCATTACTCATCACCTTGGTTCCTCTCTTTTTAGTTCCGCAGAAAGTTTTGACATGATTCGTGGAGGTCATATTCATGTGACTGTCCTTGGTGCTATGGAAGTAGCTCAAAATGGCGATTTAGCAAATTGGAAAATACCTGGAAAAATGATTAAAGGAATGGGTGGAGCGATGGATTTAGTTGCATCTGCAAGGAATGTCATTGTTGCCATGCAACATACCAATAAAGACGGAAAATCTAAATTATTGAAAAATTGTACGCTTCCACTCACAGGCATTCATTGCGTTCATAAAATTGTTACTGAATTGGCTGTACTTGAAGTGATAGAGGGAGGATTCAAATTGTTGGAGCGGGCAAAAGGTATTTCTGTCAATCATATCAAAAATTGCACGGAAGGAAATTTAATTGTCGAAGGTGAAATTCCGGAATTTTAATCATTAAAATAACTATTTTTGTTGGAATAATTCACAACATGTTTTCAAAGCGAATACTTTTATTTGATACAATTACAGATGGTCATCATCCGGATTATTTATACAATTTCATCCTATATTATTCAGAAAAAACAGAAGTTGAATTACATATTTTAACAGGAAAAACGTTTGCTGTTTATTTACAACAATATTTTAAAGATGGAATATTACCTTGGACAAATATTGTTGTTCATTACATTCCTCAAGAAGAAATCCAGAAAATTCACCAAAAATCCATTTTCATTCGATCCTTTTTAGAGTGGAAATTAATGAAGGAATATGCATTAAAATTAGGAATTAAAAAGGTTCTGTTGATGTACATGGACTATTTTCAACTGGGAATCATTTTTAGTAAAAAATCAGATCTCGAAATTTCAGGTATCTATTTCAGACCAGATTTCGCTAAAAATCCAAACAGTTTTTATTCCAAAATCAAAAAATTGATTTTGGTGAAAACCATGAATTCAGGTCATTTAAAAAACCTCTTTACCTTAGAAGAAAAGGTTGTACCCGAATTACAAAAATTAAGTAAAAAAACAAAAGTATGCTCTATTTGTGAACCTGTCCAATTATTTTCTCTTACGGAGGATAAAAAAATCAGCTTCGCTAAAATCCATCAAATCCCTCAAAATAAAATTCTATTTTTAAATTTTGGGTACTTAGATGAAAGAAAAGGAATAGAGGTGTTTTTAAAGGCCTGTCAACAACTTTCCAAGGACCAATTAAATTCCATAGCTTTAATGTTGGTTGGGCCCATTGAAAAGGATTACGAATCTAAAATTAATGACCTTATTTCACATGTTGATGGGCTTCAAACTTGTAAAATGTGGGGGTATTTGGCGACAAATGAGATTCAAATCACCTTTGATCTTGCTGATTGGGCGCTTGTTCTCTACCAAAATCACTTGGGATCTAGTTCTGTGTTGGTTAGAGCAGCTTTAGCAGGCAAACCAGTTTTAGGGACAGATTTAGGGCAAATTGGAGAGTTAACCAATCAAAGGAAGTTAGGATTAGCCCTTGATGCATCGAATCCAGCAGACATTGCTAAAGCCATCATAGAAATTATAGAGAAACGCGTAAAGATATACCACTCAGCTATTCAACAATTTGCTAATGAAAATTCTATTGAGGCTTTTGGGAATGTTATTGATTCTGCGATTTGAAAGGTAAGAGGTAAGAGGTAAGAGGTAAGAGGTAAGAGGTAAGAGGTAAGAGGTAAGAGGTAAGAGGTAAGAGGTAAGAGGTAAGTTAAAAAATTCCAAAAACGAATAACTGATAACTGAAATTAATATCTAATCATGTGAATTAATTGGTAAGAGACTCATAATTCATAACCCATAATTCATAGCTCATAATTCATAACTCATAATTCCAAATACCGAATATTGCTTTTTAGATTTTTCAACAGACTTTTGGTTCTTTCGGGGCGGGCATCTGTGATGAAAACTTGGCCAAAATGTTCCTCAGACATCATTTGAACCAATCTTTGAATCCTTCGATCATCCAATTTATCGAATATGTCATCTAGCAAAAGCAATGGTTTTCTAGGTTTACTATTGGCCAAGGTATCAAATTGAGCTAATTTCAGAGCTACTACGAAGCTTTTTTGTTGCCCTTGTGAACCGAATTTTTTTAGAGGATATTGATTAATTTCAAAAGAGAAATCATCTCGATGAATCCCTACACTTGTCCTTTGCGTTATTCTATCGACTGACTCTGCGTTTTTTAAATATTCAGCCAATTTCCCTTCTTCAAAACTTGATTCTAACTGAATCATAACCTCTTCTCTTCCATCTGATAACTTAGCATAATGCTCTTGGAAACTTGGAATAAAAACTTTCAAAAATTGAATCCTAGCATTATTCAGACTTTCTCCCAGTTCAACTAAAGGCTGGTGGTAACTATCCAATTGCAATTGATCCACTCGATTTTGTTCTGCAAACTGCTTCAAAAGCATATTTCTTTGTTGAACAATCCGATTATATCGAAGCAGTTGATCTAAAAATTGGCGATCCATCTGAGACATCATTCCATCAAAAAATCGACGGCGGGTATCACTACTTTCTCTAACTAAATCTGTATCATATGGATCCATTAACACCACTGGAAATTGACCAATGTGATCCGCCAATCGAGTGTAAGGTTTTTGGTCTTTCAAAAAATTCTTTTTATTTCCTTTTTGAAAAGCACAAGTAATTTGCGTTTCGCTTGGGGGTAAATTTTTACTATCATGTTTTTGATAAATAAAAGTTCCTTGCACCATAAAATAGCTTTCTTCGTGTTTGACACAAAGTTGATCAGCAATTCCTCTCGCACTTTTGGTCATCGATAAAAAATGAATGGCATCCAACAAATTGGTTTTGCCAATTCCATTCTCTCCAACAATGCAATTTATCTCTGGAATAAAGTCGAATTGGGCTTCATCATAGGATTTAAATTGCTTTACCTGAAGAGATTTTAAATACATATTATGGGAGAAATTTACTCTAGGGGGTAAAAATAATGAATATTAGATGATTTTTGGGATTGATTGCTGGTATTTCGACTCAAATTTTGGCTTCTCACTGCTTTTGTTTTAATTTCGCATCGGATTCTATTAAGCAAATCGAATTGTTTAATACTAAATACAAATTTTCTATCAAAACGATGGCAAAGAAAGACGCTCAAGCACCCAAGTATTCCAAAGAAACTTACCGTTTTTGGTATGAATCAATGCAACTGCAACGCAAATTCGAAGAGAAATGTGGTCAATTGTACGGAATGCAAAAAATTAAAGGTTTTTGTCACTTATATATTGGACAAGAAGCTTGTTCATCAGGTTCGAAATCAGCTTTGATTGAAGGAGATAAATACATTACAGCTTATAGAGATCATGGTATTCCTTTAGCATTAGGAACGTCTCCGAATGCAATTATGGCCGAACTATATGGTAAAATTACGGGTGCATCAAAAGGTAAAGGTGGTTCAATGCACATTTTTGATAAAAGTGTTGGATTTGTAGGAGGACATGGTATTGTGGGAGCACAAATTCCATTGGGAGCAGGTTTAGCTTTTGCAGAAAAATACAAGAAAACAGGGAATGTGTCTATCACTTATTTTGGTGATGGGGCGGTTCGCCAAGGAGCTTTGCACGAAACGTTTAACATGGCTATGACCTGGAAGCTACCCGCTATTTTTGTGGTAGAAAACAATGGATATGCCATGGGTACTTCGGTAGCACGTACATCCAATGTAACAGATTTGTTTACCATTGGGGAGGCTTACGATATGCCATCTGAAGCAGTAGATGCCATGGATGTTGAAGCGGTTCATGAAGCAGTTGCCAGAGCAGCTGCACGTGCTAGAGCAGGTGAAGGTCCTACTTTTTTGGAGTTCCGTACCTACCGTTATCGGGGACACTCCATGTCAGATCCTCAAAAATACCGTTCAAAAGAAGAAGTAGAAGCTTATAAGGACCGAGACCCAATTGAAAAAGTAAAAAACACGATCCTAACTCACAACTTGATGACTCAAGCAGAATTGGATGAAATTGACGCAAAAATTAAGATTCAGGTTCAAGAATCAGTTGAATTTGCCGAAAACTCTCCATTCCCAGATAAATCGGAAGCATACAAAGATGTGTATGTACAAGAAGATTATCCTTTTGTGGAAGAATAATTGATGTAAGATGTATGAGGTAAGATGTATGAGGAATGTAAAATTAAGAATTAAAAACTAATTATACATCTCACATCTTACATCTTACATCTTACGTCTTACATCAAATTTAACAATTCCTTAAATATCACTTAACGGACTCCTTATATAGGAAATGTAATTTTAACCCAATTAAAATAAATTTGATGGGTCAAATGCTTAAAACTACCTATAAGACAATCGTCATTTCAGACTTACACTTGGGCAGTAAAGGTGCCAAAGCAAAAGAAGTCAACGAATTTTTAAGTGCTAATTCTTGTCAGCAATTAATTTTGAATGGCGACATCATAGATGGTTGGCAGTTAAAAAAAGGCGGTTCTTGGAAGAAAAAGCACACAGCCTTTTTTAGAGCTGTATTGAAAATGATGGACAAATTTGATACGGAAGTCATATACTTAAGAGGTAATCATGATGACTTTTTAGATCAAGTTTTACCCATTAAAATTGGAAAACAGTTCTCCATACGTCAAGATTACTTATTGAAAACTTTTGGGAAAAAGTATTTCATAACCCATGGTGATATCTTCGATAGTATTACAAGCCAAATGAAATGGTTAGCCTATTTAGGTGACATTGGATATACCTTTCTATTATGGTTAAATAAATGGTACAACCAATACCGCACTTGGAGAGGAAAACCCTATTACTCCTTATCTCAGACCATCAAGCAAAAAGTAAAAGCGGCTGTCAATTTTATTTCTGATTTTGAAGAAAAATTAGCGGAATTAGCTATTGCCAAAAATGCTGATGGGATCATTTGTGGGCATATTCATAAAGCTGAAATCAAAGAAATAAATGGTATTTGTTACATGAATTCTGGCGATTGGGTAGAATCATTAACCGCATTAGTGGAGACACATGAGGGAGAATGGTTAATCGTAAATTATCCCAATTTTGATTTAGTGAAAGATTTAGAAAGTATTCAAATAGCAACTGAGCAAACTTACGCATAAAATGGGCAAATTAATATTTACTGTACAAGGCGAAGGTAGAGGTCATTTAACTCAAGCCATTTCCTTGACGCAAATCGCAAGAGAGGCTGGTCATGAAGTGATTGGTTATGCAGTTGGAACATTTGAAGGAAGAATAATACCTAGTTTTTTTACAGATTTTATCGGCGATACTCCGATCATTCAGTACGAAAGCCCATCTATTAATTACGGAGCTGGAAAATCTGTTTTATTAGGAAAAACAGCCTCACAGGCGGTCACCAAATTCAGAACATATTGGAAAAGTGCGACTAAATTAGGAAACTTTATTAGCGATTTACAACCAGATGCGATTGTTAACTTTTATGAGTCAATCACTGGATTATATAACTTAAAATCAGGTTCTAAAATTCCATGTATGTCCATTGGGCATCAATATTTATTATTGAACAAAAATTTTGTTTCCTTACCAGAGAAAAAATTAGATCAATTTTTATTGAATTTAAATACAAAAATCACGGCCATTGGATCTAAGAAATTATTGGGTTTATCCTTCCGTGAAATTGAAAATGATAAACATATTTCGGTTGTTCCACCATTATTGAGACAAGAAGTTAAAACGATTGAAACGGAAGAAGGACATAGTTGGTTGGCTTATTTAACACATTACAGATTATCAGATGATATTATTGAGTGGTCGGAAAAGAATCCAAGTGTAAAATTAGATTGCTTTTGGGATCATGCAGAACATAAAAAAACCTATCAATATTCTGATTCCTTAACTTTCCATCCGATTGATGCAGAAAATTATCTCTCGAAAATGAAATCGTGCGCTGGATTAATTTCAACGGCTGGATTTGAATCCGTTGCGGAAGCGATGTATTTGGGAAAACCTGCAATGATGGTACCTGTGCCCAATCATATTGAACAAATGATCAATGCCTTTGATGGAGAATTATCTGGAGCAGGAATAGCAGCCAGAGAGTTTAATTTAGATATTTTCAAAGATTACTTACCCAATTACGTTAGTGTTAAAGAGCAATATCAACAATGGGTAGGGCAATCTCCTAATAAAATGCAAGAGCATTTAAAAAGTTTATTATCAAAAGATAAGAAAAACAATCCTTTCAAAAATATATTCAGAGGATTCGATTCTTTCAGAAATGGAAGATTATCCCTACCAAATGGATTAAGTTAGTTTAAATGAAGAATTAATAGTTAAAAATACCAAACGATGTTTGGTATTTTTTTTTGGTCAATTTAACTGTTAAAAAGTTAAGGTATCAAGTTCATTAAGAAATAAAATTCTTAAATCGCCTAATACCTTATTATTTGTAAACTACCGATCAATTACTCATCTACCCTCATAAATCAATCATTATCTTACCATCCAACGGAAAAATAAAAATAGAATAGTTGATAAAATGATGGTAATTGGTAATGTTAGGACCCAAGCTAAAACAATATTTTTTACCGTTCCACCTTGTAAATTTTTAATACCCTTGTTTGCTACCATTGTACCTGCAATACCAGAAGATAATACGTGAGTGGTGCTAACTGGCCATTTATATGCAGTTGCCAAAGCTATAGTAAGGGAAGCAATTAATTCAGCGGAAGCGCCTTGTGCATAGGTTAAATGATTTTTACCAATTTTCTCACCGATTGTCACTACTATTCTTTTCCAACCCACCATAGTGCCTAATCCAAGTGACAATGCTACTATCCACATGACCCAAATAGGAGCAAAATCCGTTACGCTTGCAATTCCACTTGATGAAGATGAGCCATATGTAAAGAATGGACCTTTATCGCCTGCTGTAGCTGATTTAAATATTTTCTTATCTTCGGAAGAAAACACCACTGATTCGCTTTCTAATAATTTCTTTGCGTTTTTGTTAATCGTCAGTGCAGCTTTTCTGATATCAAATTTTTGAGTGGTAGTCAACGTTTTGGTAGTTGCTCTGCTTGAAATAATTGTTTGTAAAGCGGCTGAAGATTCCAATAATTTATGATAGCTTTCTCTTTCTTTTTGAGATAAAGGAATGGTATCAATTTTAGCAGATACGGTTTGAATACTTGTTAAATTAGCTTGAACTTTCGTAAAATCTAAATTGGTGTTAATGGCAAAATAGCCTGGTAGAAATGCAATCAAAATAACCATTACCAAACCAATCCCTTTTTGACCATCATTTCTACCATGGAAAAAAGAAACAAGGGTACAAGTCGTAATCAATATGGCTCTAATCCACATGGGTGGAGGCAACTTCTTTTTAGGCTCCTTAAAAATTTCTTTATTTTTAACCAATTTTCGTAAGATATACATCAGGATGATGGCTAAAGCAAATCCAAATATAGGTGACAATAACAATGCTTGACCTATTTCAGACACTTTATCCCAATTAACAGCAGATATACCAACATTTGAATTTTCAGGTAATAAAGCATGACCCACACCGATGCCAATGATTGAACCAATTAATGTATGAGAACTGGAAGCAGGAATACCTAAATACCATGTACCTAAATTCCATAATATTGCTGAAAACAACAACGAAAGAGCCATAGCCATTGAATGATAGACATTGGAATCAATGAGAAGTTCAGTAGGCAAAAGTCCTATAATACTCATGGTAACCCCTACTCCGCCCGTCAATAATCCTAAAAAGTTCATAAAACCAGACCAAATAACCGCTTGAGTGGGTTGCAATGAATGGGTATAAATTACAGTTGCTACGGCATTAGCGGTATCATGAAACCCATTTACGAATTCAAAAGTGCAAGCTGCTAACAAGCAGAAAAATAACAAAAACAAAAGAGTAGGATCTAATCCAAACATATCTTAAAAGGTTTACACATATATAAAAGTTTGTAAAAATAAGATAA
>Ga0114962_10002019_pt1 | contig 17287 bp, 13 predicted proteins | sample C_130820_MF_Meta_FD_87017 | JGI IMG/M metagenome (GOLD analysis project Ga0114962, IMG submission 87017) | Freshwater microbial communities from Lake Croche, Canada to study carbon cycling - C_130820_MF_MetaG | ecosystem: Environmental > Aquatic > Freshwater > Lake | place: Lake Croche, Canada...
GATCTCGTCGACGCCATGCTGTTCGACGGACTGATCTGAACTCAGGGACAACTCAGGGATTCAAGCGGCGGGGTTCACACTACAGCGGCTGATCCGACACCAGCCAGCCATCGCGATCGGCATAGATGATCGCGCCCGGTGTGATGATCACCCCCGCGAAACTCAGCACGACATCACGTTCGCCCAAGCCACGCTTGGCACTGCGACGCGGCACCAGATGCAGCGCCCGGATCCCGAAGTCGCAGGCATCGAGCTCGTCGGCATCGCGAACACCCCCATTGACGATCGCGCCATGCCAGCCGTTGTCCTGCCCAAGCTTGGCGAGATTCCCGCCGATCAGAGCGCAACGGATACTCGCGCCGCCATCGATGACCAGCACACGACCCCGACCCGGCTCCTCGAGGGTTGCCCTCACCAGAGAGTTGTCGTCGGGCAAGCGCAACGTCACCGCTGGACCACTGAAACGGACGGTCGCACCGAACTCCAGCCAACCCGGTGCGGCCAGCTGTAGCCTGCCGTCGGCCAGCCGGTCTTCATGCGCATCGCACAGATCGGTGCTTGCGAACATGCTGTTCTTCACGACGACGTCGGCTGCCCGGTCAGGACAGCTTACTTGGGCAGCGCAACCTGCAAGGAGCCCGGCAGACTCGCGTAGTAGTCGGCCAGCCCTTCAATGTCGGCCCGCGACAGCGCTTGCGCCTGACCGGCCATGATTGCGTTCTTGCGAGCACCGCTCTTGTAGTCGAGCAAAGCCCGCGCAAGAAAATCGCGATGCTGGCCTGCGAGCTTCGGATAGGACGGGTCGATCGGGGTATTACCGTCTTTGCCGTGGCAGGCGGCGCACACCGCGTCGGCCTTGGCTTGGCCAGCGGCTGCCGTGGCGTCGGCGGCATGGGCGCTGACGACACAGCTTGCGCCGGCCACCAGCAAGGCTGCAAGGGTAGATATCTTGGACATCATGGAAGTATTGGGCATCTGAAAGGTCAATTGATCACTTGCTGCCGTAAACCGCGGCGAGGTCGGCCATGTCTTGCGCCGACAGGCTGCCCGCGATCGAACGCATGGTCGGATGGCTGCGGTCGCCTTTTTTGTAGGCGGCAAGCGCCGACTCGATGTACTTGCCCGACTGACCGACGATCATCGGCACCGGATAGACACTTGGAAACGACGCCTTGTAACCGGGAATCTGATGGCAGCCGACACACATCGACAGCTTCTTGCGACCCGCATCGGCATTGCCGACGACATCGCCCGACTGAGCCTGTGCAGGTGTCGACATGAACGCCGCCGACACAGCAATCAGGAGGGCAGAAAAAACACTGGCAGGCATTGCACTTTTCATCATGGGAGGCGTGGAGGACGGGTTCATCGAGCTATTTGGTCGCGCGCAGCTTGCACGGTGGGCGCGCAGCGATCGCGTTGATTAATCGAAGATTGGAACGTTTGACGCGGTTGCGCCCCTGCGGACACAAGCCCGCGATTCTACCCGAGCGGGTGTAATTACGTATACTCGACGCCAGATTTCTTACTTATTACACGGACCTACTCATGCGATTCGAAGGTACCTCCTCTTACGTCGCCACCGACGATCTCAAGCTCGCGGTCAATGCGTCGATCAAGCTGCAACGCCCTTTGCTCATTAAAGGCGAGCCCGGTACCGGCAAGACCATGCTGGCCGAGGAAGTCGCGCAGGGCCTCGACATGCCGCTGCTGCAATGGCACATCAAGTCGACCACCAAGGCGCAGCAGGGCCTCTATGAATACGACGCGGTATCGCGCCTGCGCGATTCGCAGCTCGGCGACGAGCGGGTCAAAGACATCAACAATTACATCATCAAGGGCGTGCTGTGGCAGGCTTTCGAGGCCGACCGTCCGGTGGTGCTGCTGATCGACGAAATCGATAAGGCCGATATCGAATTTCCCAACGATTTGCTGCGTGAAATCGATCGCATGGAGTTCTACTGCTACGAAACTCGCCAGCTGATCAAGGCCAAACACCGCCCGGTGGTGATGATCACCTCGAACAACGAGAAAGAATTGCCCGATGCCTTCCTGCGTCGCTGCTTCTTTCACTACATCAAGTTTCCCGACAAGGAAACGATGCAAAAGATCGTCGATGTCCATCACCCAGGCATCAAGAAGCAGCTGCTTGCCGAAGCCATGGAAAGCTTCTTCCAGATTCGTGAGTTGCCCGGCATCAAGAAAAAGCCCTCAACCTCCGAGCTCATCGATTGGCTCAAGCTGCTGGTTGCCGAGGACATTCCGCTCGAAGCGCTGCAGTCCAAAGACGGCAAAGCCGCGATTCCGCCGCTGCATGGCGCGCTCCTCAAGAACGAGCAAGACGTCCACCTGTTCGAGCGCCTGATCTTTATGGCGCGCCACAACCGCTGATCCGCGTTGCACCGAGTCACACCCTTGAGCGCCGATCTGCTTGCCTGGCCGCCCCGACCGATCACCCTCACCGGTGATCTGGTCCAACTCGAGCCAATGACCCCCGAGCATGGGCCGGGGCTGGCAGCAGCCATCCGCGACGGCGATCTCGACAAACTCTGGTACACGATCGTGCCCGCGCCTGAAGTCATTGATGCCTGGATAACGTCCGGGCTCGCACAGCAGGCGGCGGGCCGAGCCCTGCCCTTCGTCGTACGTCGTCAGCGCGATGGCCTGATCGTCGGCTCGACCCGGTTCATGAATATCGAAGAATCGCAGCGCCGCCTCGAGATCGGCACCACCTTCTATGCAAGTTCGGTCCACAAGTCGGCCTTGAATACCGAATGCAAGCGGCTGTTGCTGGCGCATGCCTTCGAGTCGCTCGGCTGCCTGGCGGTCGAATTCAGGACGCACTGGTTCAATCAGCGCTCGCGCGACGCCATTGCAAAGCTCGGTGCCAAGCAGGACGGCGTGCTTCGCAATCATCAGCGGCTGCCAGACGGCAGCCTGCGCGATACCGTGGTGTTTTCGATCCTCGATACCGAGTGGCCGGCCGTCCGGCGACATCTCACGGTCCGACAGGCCCGGCTGCCCCGGCCCTGACGCAGCAGCCGGTGACGCAATTTCCATCAGCCTCGAACATCAGCGCCATTCCGCCCTGCACCAACGCCTCATTCCACGCGACGCACCGTTTGCCACCGCACCTCGCCTTTCATACGGAGACACCATGCTGATCGACTTCTTCCTTCACCTTCGGCAGGCCAAGCTCCCGGTGTCGATCAAGGAGTACCTCACGCTCGTCGAGGCCATCGGCAAGAATGTGATCGGCCCGTCGGTCGACGATTTCTATGTGCTCTCGCGGGCCACGCTGGTCAAGGATGAGCGCAATTTCGACAAGTTCGACCGTGCCTTCGGTGCCTACTTCAAGGGCGTACAGGATGTTCAGGGCATCGATGTCGACGTGCCGCTCGACTGGCTCAAGCGCCAGTTGCAGCGCGAGTTCACCGCCGAGGAAAAGGCGCAGATCGAAGCCATGGGCGGGCTCGACAAGCTGCTCGAACGCCTCAAGCAGCTGCTCGAAGAACAGAAAGAGCGCCACGAAGGCGGCAACAAATGGATCGGCACGAATGGCACCTCGCCGTTTGGCAATGGCGGCTTCAACCCTGAGGGCATCCGCGTCGGCGGACCGGCCGGCGGCAACCGGACCGGTGTGAAGGTCTGGGAGCAGCGTGCCTACAAGGACTACGACGACCAGGTCGAAATCGGCACCCGCAACATCAAGGTTGCACTTCGCCGCCTGCGCAAGTTCGCGCGCCAGGGTGCCGAAGACGAACTCGATCTGGATGACACCATTGCCTCAACCGCCCGCAATGCCGGCTACCTCGACATCAAAATGGTTCCCGAGCGCCACAACACCATCAAGGTGCTGATGCTGCTCGATGTCGGCGGCACGATGGACGATCACATCAAGCGCACCGAAGAGCTGTTTTCGGCCGCCAAGACCGAGTTCAAGCACCTCGAGTTCTATTACTTCCACAACTGCGTCTACGACTTCGTCTGGAAAAACAATCGCCGGCGTCACTCCGAGCGGATGGCGACCTGGGACCTGCTGCGCAAGTACAACTCCGACTACCGGCTGATCTTCGTGGGCGACGCCACCATGAGCCCCTACGAGATCCTGCAGCCGGGCGGATCGGTCGAGTACAACAACGAAGAGGCCGGGGCGATCTGGCTGCAGCGTCTCGCCGAGCGCTTTCCGAAATTCGCCTGGCTCAACCCCGAACCGGAAGGTGTCTGGGAGTATCGGCAGTCGATTTCGGTGATTCGTCAGGTACTGGCCAATCGCATGTATCCGGTGACGCTCGCGGGCCTGGAGAAGGCCATGCGAGAGATGTCGAAGTAAGGCCGCGTCAGTCAGAGAAATCAGTCGGGCAAATCCGCCTCGAACTGAAGTTTCGCCAGGCGCGCATAGAGGCCGCCTTGTGCCAGCAGATCGGCATGCCGCCCCTGCTCGACAATACGGCCCTGCTCCATCACGACGATCAGATCGGCACGCTGCACCGTCGACAGCCGATGGGCCACAACGATGGTCGTGCGGCCTCGCATGGCGGTTTCGAGCGCCTGCTGCACCAGCCGTTCGCTCTCGGTATCAAGCGCGCTGGTGGCCTCATCAAGCAGGAGCAGCGGCGCATCTTTCAGGATGGCACGCGCGATCGCGATGCGCTGGCGCTGCCCGCCCGACAGGCGAAGTCCGCGTTCGCCGAGAAAGGTCCGATAGCCCTGCGGCAGCTGACTCAAAAACCCGTCGGCCTGAGCCGCGCGCGCCGCAGCGATCACCTCCTCCTCGCTGGCGGTCGGGCGACCGTAGCGGATGTTCTCCAGCGCATCGGCCGAAAAGATCACCGCGTCCTGAGGCACCAGTGCGATCCGCGAGCGCAGCGCCTCCAGATCCCAGCGATCGATCGACACACCGTCGATCAGCAGCGAACCCGATGAGGCCTCATAAAAGCGCAGCAGCAGTTGCAGCACGGTGCTCTTGCCGGCGCCGCTTGGCCCAACCAGCGCGACGGTATGGCCGGCCGGAATGCTCAAACTGAAATCTCGAATCGCCGGACTTTGGGGCCGCGAGGGATAAGCAAACTGCAGATGCTCGAAGTCGATGGCGGCGCCCGAGGCCGAACTCGCCGGCATTGTCGCCGGTTGCGCCGGGCTGCGGATGGCGGGCTCGGCGCGCAGCAGTTCATCGAGCCGCTCCGAGGCGCCGGCGGCGCGCAGCAGGTCGCCCCAGACCTCGGCCAGCACCGCGGCGCTTGAGGCAACGATCGCAAAGTAGATCAAGGTCTGGCCAAGCTGACCGGCAGTGATGTCGCCCCGAAGCACTGCCTGCGTGCCGCTGTAGAGGCCGAAAATCGCCGAACCGAAGACCGAGACGATCACGAAACCGGTCAGCCAGGCGCGCGCGCCGGTGCGGCGGATCGAGGTGGCAAAGGCGGTCTCGCTCGCCTGCGCAAAACGCTGCGTCTCGCGGTCCTGCTGACCATAGCTTTGCACCACCGGAATCGCATTGAGCACTTCGGCCGCAATGGCGCTCGAATCGGCCAGCCGGTCCTGACTGGCCCGTGAGAGCTTGCGTACCCGCCGACCGATCCAGATGGCCGGCAGGACCACAAAGCCAAGCAGGGCGATGACGGTGATCGCCACTTTCGGCACGCTGATCACCAGCATGCCCAGGCTGCCCACGAACAGCACCACATTGCGCAGCCCCATCGAGAAACTCGATCCGACCACGGTCTGCACCAGGGTGGTATCAGCCGACAGCCTCGACAGCACTTCGCCGGTCTGGGTGGTCTCGAAAAACACCGGGCTTTGCGTGACCACGCGGGCATAGACCGCATTGCGCAGATCGGCAATCACCCGCTCGCCCAGCCAGGTCATCATGTAGTAGCGCCCGGCGCTGAACAAGGCGAGCATCGCGGCTGCGCCAAAGAGCAGCAGGAAGCGCCGGCCGAGTTCGGTCTCACGCAAAGCCGGATCCCCACCGAAGCCGGTATCGATCACGCCCTTGAGCAAGGCGGGCACGACCAGCGTCGCTGCGGCAGCTGCCAGCAGGCATACCACCGCGATGGCGGTGCGACCAAGATAGGGACGCAGCCAGGGCAGCAGCAATCCGAGGCCGGCGAGCCTGCGGGCAGGAGCAGGCGGCGCCGCAGTCGCAGGGATCGTGCCTTCGGTAGCCGGATGGGCAGGTGCAGAATTCGTGGGGTCAGCAGACATGGCGAGCGAACGTCGGGGCACGAAGATGTGCCGGTGCGCCGGGCAGCATACAGGCTGACAGCCGATATTGCGCCGACGTGCTCGGCGCTGCGCCCTGCCTGGGCGTGGTCGCGGGCAGATGCTCAGGCCAGCCCACAGGCGGCCATCGTGCTGTCAATCAGTCGATGGCCGGTGCGTTGCGCAGCACTTCTTCCATCGTGGTCTGGCCGGCCGCGACTTTCATCGCACCGGCCAGCCGAAGCGGCTTCATGCCGTCGCGCATGGCGCGCGAGCGAATCGCGCTCAGATCCGGCTGACCATTGATCAGGCCGCGCAGATCGTCGTTCATGGTCAGGATTTCATACAGACCTGCCCTGCCCCGATAGCCGGTATTGCGGCACTCGAGGCATCCGACCGCCCGCCAGGTCGATTGCGGACGCCGCGCCTTGTAGGGCCGGATCATCGCCTCCCAGCGCTGATCGGGCTCACCCTCAGTCTGCGCCTTGCAGTGCTTGCACAGCACGCGCACCAGACGTTGCGCCATCACGCCCAGGACGGTGGCATTCAGCAGGAAGGACGGCACGCCAAGATCGAGCAGACGCGTGATGGCACTGGCCGAATCATTGGTGTGCAGGGTCGAGAGCACCAGGTGCCCGGTCAGCGCGGCCTGGACCGCCATCTGGGCGGTGTCGAGGTCACGGATCTCGCCGACCATGATGATGTCGGGATCCTGGCGCATCAGCGCCCGAATGCCTTCGGAAAACCCGAGGTCGATGCCGCTTTGCACCTGCATCTGATTGAAGGCCGGCTCGACCATTTCGATCGGGTCTTCAACGGTGCAGACATTGACCTCGTCGGTCGCCAGTTGTCGCAGCGTCGAGTAAAGCGTTGTCGTCTTGCCCGAGCCGGTGGGGCCGGTGACCAGCACGATGCCGTTGGGCGCACGGGTCATTTCGTTCCAGCGGGCCAGGTCATCATCCGAAAATCCGAGATCGCCAAATCCGCGCTGCAAGACCTCGGGATCAAAGATCCGCATCACCAGCTTCTCGCCAAAGGCGGTGGGCAGGGTCGACAGGCGCAATTCGACCTCACGGCCATCGGCGGTGCGGGTCTTGATTCGGCCGTCCTGCGGACGGCGCTTTTCGACCACATCCATGCGACCCAGCAGCTTGATGCGGCTGGTCATCGCCGACATCACGGCCGGCGGCACCTGATAGACGCTGTGCAGCACACCGTCGATCCGAAAGCGCACCACACCGAGTTCACGACGCGGCTCAAGGTGGATGTCGCTGGCGCGCTGCTCGAAAGCGTATTGCCAGAGCCAGTCGACGATGGTGATGACATGCTGGTCGTTGGCATCAAAGCTGCGACCGCTTCGACCGAGCTCGACCAGTTGCTCAAAGCCATTGGCGTTGGCATTGGCCGGGCCGCTCTTGTGGGCGCCGCGCACCGATCGGGCGAGACTGTAGAACTCGACCACATAGCGGGCAATATCGACCGGGTTGGCAGCGACACGGTGGATTCGCTTGCGCAACAGCTGCGACAGCTCATCGACCCACTCGTCGATCATCGGCTCGCAGGTCGCCACCACGATCTCGCTGCCTCGGATACCGAGCGGCAGGATGTCGAATCGGCTGGCATAGCTGCTCGACATCACGTCGGCGATTCGCGACAGATCGACCTTCAGCGGGTCGATGTGCGCAAGCTCGAGTCCGAATCGACCTGCCATCCAAACGCTCAGGGTTTCGAGGTCGAGCACCTGATACGGTGGCTTGAGGCAGGCAAGCTTGCGCTCGGCAATAGCGACCAGAGCATGCCGGCGCGCCTGCGACAGCCGCGAATAGTCACCGGCAACGCGAGCCTGCTCGGGATCGACCAGACCGTCTTCGACCAGTGCAGCCAGCACCTCCTGGACTCCGAGCTTTCGGCCGCGAACACCAAAGGGACGCGCCTCGCTTCCGAACGCCGGCGCGGGGGATGCACCGGGCACGGCAGCGGGCACGCCGGCAGCCGGCACGGTACTCGCGACGGGAAGATCGATCAGGCTGGAGCTCATTGAAGCGCACGCTAGCATCCGCCCCGACGACTTACGCTCAAGCACGGATGGACGGTCGACACGGACGGGCCAACGACCCTGACCGGACAATGCTCACTGCGACATCGAGCGGATCCGCGCATCCGGCGCTCCGGCGCTTCGGTGTGCCCTGCCCCCGATTACACGCCCGGTATGGCGTGGCGCAAAGCCTTCGCCCAGGCAGGCCCGGGCAATCGCCACTGCTTCTGAAGCTCGTCTGCCCGTGCAAACAGGTCGCCCGAATCGACCGACAGCGGTGGACCCGCGAACGCCAGCACGACCAGATTGCCTGCTGCGACCGGCGGCAGAACCAGCACCTGCGAATCAAACACCTCAATGATGCGTTGGAGATTTTCGGTAAACGAACGACGGTCACCACCGAAAAGATTGACCACCAGCATGCCGGGCGGGGCGAGACAGCGCCGGCAATCCCGATAAAACGCCAGTGAGTCCAGGACAGGACCACGGGCATCGCGATCGTAGACGTCGACCTGAATCACGCCATAGCGGCCCCGCTCGCGGGGCCGTGTCACGAACTCACCGGCATCGGCGCAGACCAGCCGCAGACGCTCGTCCTGCGGTGGCAACGCGAACCACTGATGACAGGCCGCGATCACGCCGGCACTCGCCTCGACCGCCGTCACCTGCGTGTCCGGCAGGAAGCGCCAGCACCATTTGGTGAGCGCTGCAGCCCCCAGACCGAGTTGCAGCACGTTCCGGGGTGGCGTCATGAAGAGCAGCCAGGCCATCATGTTTCGCACGTAATCAAGCTCAAGCTCGAAGGGGCGCCGGATCCGCATGGCACCCTGAATCCAGACCGAACCGAAGTGCAGATGGCGCACGCCACCCTGCTCGGACAGATCGATCGGCGGATCGGCCTGTCGTGCGCGCGCCCGCGACTTCGGCGATCTGGACGATCTGGCGACGGCGGCCAACTAAGCCCTCATCGCGAGGCCATCGCCAGCAGCATGTCATTGAGCCGCTTGACGAAGCCTGCCGGGTCGGCGAGTTGGGTGCCTTCGGCAAGTTGGGCCTGATCGAAGAGCAGATTGGCCCATTCGTCGGCGTGCGCCGTCTCGGTCTTCAGACGCGCGACCAGCGGATGCGTCGGATTGATCTCGAGAATCGGTTTGCGCTCGGGCGCTTTCTGGCCCGATTGCTTGAGCAGACGCTCGAGCGTGCCGCTGATGTCGCCGTCATCCGACACCAGGCAGGACGGCGAATCGGTCAATCGATCGGTTACCCGCACGTCCTTGACCCGATCGCCGAGCGAGGCCTTGATCTGTGCCACCAGGTCGGCAAAATCGCGGGCGGTTTCTTCGACCTTGGCCTTTTCCTCGGCGTCCTGAAGTGCGCCGAGATCGAGCCCGCCGCGCGACACCGAGACCAGCGCCTTGCCTTCGAATTCGTTGAGAAACGACAGCATCCACTCGTCGACCTGATCGGTCAGCAACAGCACCTCGACTTCCTTGCGGCGAAACACTTCCAGATGCGGGCTGCTGCGCGCCGCGCTCTCCGAATCGGCGGTGACGTAATAGACCTTGTCCTGACCTTCTTTCATGCGCGACACATAGTCGGCGAGCGACGCCGTCTGCTCGCCCGCCGCCGTGCTGGTCGAGGCAAAGCGCAGCAGCCTGGCGAGCCGCTCCTGATTGCCGAAGTCCTCGCCCATGCCCTCTTTGAGCACCTGACCGAACTGCGACCAGAAGGTCTTGTAGTCGTCGGGGGTGTTCTCGGCGAGATCTTCGAGCATCGAGAGCACACGCTTGGTCGAGCCCTCGCGGATCGCCCGGACGTCGCGGCTTTCCTGGAGGATTTCGCGCGAGACATTGAGCGGCAGATCGGCCGAATCGACCACGCCCTTGACGAAGCGCAGATAGACCGGCATCAGCTGCTCGGCATCATCCATGATGAAGACACGGCGCACATAAAGCCGGATGCCGCGACGGCGCTGACGATCCCAGAGATCGAAGGGCGCACGCGACGGCACATAAAGCAGCTGGGTATATTCGCTGCGGCCTTCGACCCGGTTGTGGGTCCAGGCCAGCGGCGCCTCGTTGTCATTGGTCAGATGCTTGTAGAACTCGCGGTACTGCTCGTCGTCGACCTCGGACTTGGAGCGGGTCCACAGCGCACTCGCCTGGTTGACCATCTCCCATTCACCGTCGGCCGAATCCTCCTTGCGCATGCGGATCGGCAGCGAGATATGGTCGGAATATTTGCGCACGATCGAGCGCAGCTTCCATCCCGACAGCAGATCGCTCGAGTCGGGCCCGCCCTCATCGGCGTCAGTCGAGGCTGCGCGCAGGTGAAGGGTGATTCGGGTGCCCCGCTCGGCGCGCTCGATCGACTCGATGCTGAACTCGCCGCTGCCGTCGGACTCCCAGCGGATCGCCTCGGCCGCAGCCAGACCGGCGCGGCGGGACTCGACGGTGACTTTGTCGGCGACGATAAAGGACGAGTAAAAGCCCACCCCGAACTGCCCGATCAGGTTGGCGTCGCGGGCCTGATCGCCAGTCAGACTGGCAAAAAACTCGCGCGTGCCCGATCGGGCGATCGTGCCGAGGTTGTCGATGGCCTCCTCGCGCGACAGGCCGATGCCATTGTCAGTCAGCGTGATCGTGCGGGCAGTGGTATCGAACTCGAGGCTGATCATCAGCTCACCGTCACCCTCGTAAAGCTCGGGATGATCGATGGCCTCAAAGCGCAGCTTGTCGCAGGCATCCGACGCATTGGAGACCAGCTCGCGCAGAAAAATCTCGCGATTGCTGTAGAGCGAATGGATCATCAGCTGCAGGAGCTGTTTGACCTCGGTCTGAAAGCCGCGTGTTTCTTTTGTTGCAGTCATTTTTTCGTGAAAAAGTGGAAAAGGACAACCCGCGATTTTAACGCGGCAATCGGTCAGTCTCCAGGTCTGGCTGACCCGATCGGGACAGCCTGGCTAGAGCGGCGTAAAGAATTCCTCGACGAGCGCGGGGCTCACACGCTCATACGCCGCCGGTGCCCAGGCCGCATCGCGCGACTTGTCGATCAGCAGCGCCCTCACCCCTTCCGGAAAATCAGGGTGACGCTGGCATTGGCCGGCCACGATCAGATCGAGCGCGAGGACCTGCCCGAGCCCGAGAAGACGGGTGCGGCGCATGTAGCTGAAGGTCACACAGGCGGCAGTCGGCGACCCGGCCGCCAGATTCTCATAAGCCTTCGCAAACCAGGGTTCAAGCGCGGCCAGTTCACGCAGACGCGCCAGCACGGCCTCGGCGCTGGGCTGCATGCACAGCTCACGGATCGCATCATGATGACGCTGCAAGCCGCTTTGCGGCAGGCTCAGCGGCGCTTCGCCGGCAAACGCGAGGCAAAACTCGCGCAAGCGCGCCCTGTTGCTTGCCACCGACCCCTGCCAGTCGAGCGTCGCGAGCCGCTCGATAAAAGCCGGCTGTCTGGCATGCGCGATAGCATGGTCGGCCAGCCGCGCATACAGCGCGTCGGCTTCGTTGACGATGATGCCGGTCATGGCCAGCAACAGCCCGGCCTCACCCGGCACCCGGTTGAGAAACCAGCCACCGCCGACATCCGGAAAAAGACCGATATGAATCTCGGGCATCGCGAGTTTCAGGCCCTCGGTCACAATCCGCTCACTGCCGGCCACCGACAGGCCCACCCCACCGCCCATATCGACGCCGTGCGCCCAGGTAATGAGCGGCTTGGGAAACTGGTGCATCAGAGCATCGAGCTGATACTCGACATCGAAAAAGGCGTCGCCATAAATGAAGCGCTGCGGGCCGCCGGCACGCACCTGACGGATCACCTCGGCCACATCGCCACCCGCGCAAAAGCCCTTCGGACCGTTGCCGGCGAGCATGACGCAGACAATCGACTCATCCGAGGCCCAGGCACGGAACTGATCGAGCATTGCCTGGCACATCGCCAGGTTGAGGGCATTAAGCTGCCCCGGACGATTGAGTCGAGCGATCCCGATGCGGTGCACGCCATCGGCGCAGGTCATCGTCTCGAAGTTCATGTCGCGCGTCGCCGAGGTCAGGGTGCTGATGTCCGTGCTCATGGGGGGTGTGTCACTCATCGTAAAAATAAATGTTTTTATGCCGAAGCAGATCGCAGGAAGACCCGGCTGATCGGTTCATGTCAGCTTGCCGATCCACCCGATGCGCTACCCGAAGCGCCAGCCATTGCGCCACCTGGCAAGGCCATCACCGGTGCTTTCCAGCGCGGCTCGATCGGCTTGCCCTTGCGACCGCGTGGAGCGAGGTAGTCATTGAGCTCACGCTGGCTCACCGCGCGTCGCATCGGCTTGCCGCCACGGCCTTCGCCCGACAACTCAAGCCCTTGCTCGCCCACGACAATCACCTGCATCAGCGCCTCGCCTTTCTCAAGATCGATCAGTCGCGTGCCGCGTCCGCCGCTCCTGAGAACCTTGGCCTCGTCCAGCGCAAAAACCAGCCAACGCGGTCGATCGACCGTGCCGCCAAGGCAGACAACTGAGCCGAGTGCGGAGCCAAGTGCGGCGCCGGCCGCCGAGCCGAGCCTGGCGCCAAACACACAAGGCCGGATCGGCACATCACCCTCATCAAGGCTCATCATCTGCCGCCCGGCCTTGTTGCGACCGATCAGATCGGCCCCCTGACAGACGAAGCCGACACCGGCACGCGTGGCAAGCAGCACAGAGGCCTCGGCGCGCGCCGCAAACACCTGCTCGGCGCGCGTCCCGCTTTCGAGCTCGACAAGGGTCGTGAGCGGCACCCCATCGCCGCGCGCCGACGGCAATTGCGAGACCGGCACGCTGTAGGCGCGCCCGTTCGAGCCGATCACGAAGAGCGAATCGGTGGTCATCACCTCATGCGCACCGTCGAAGGCGTCACCCGCCTTGAAACTGAAAAGCGACGGATCGTGGCCGTGGCCCTGACGCGCGCGAATCCAGCCCTTTTGCGACACGATCACGGTGACCGGCTCATCGACCACCTTGAGCTCGGCAACGGTTTTCTGGGCGGCCTCGATCAGAGTGCGTCGCGCATCGCCATAAAGCTTGGCATCGGCCTCGATTTCACGGATCAGCTGACGGCGCATCGCCGATTCGCTGGCCAGCAGCGCGCTGAGTTGATCACGTTCGGTGCGCAGCGCGGTGAGTTCCTGCTCGATGCGGATCGCTTCGAGTCGGGCAAGCTGGCGCAGCCTGATCTCGAGAATATCGTCGGCCTGACGTTCGGACAGGCCAAACGCCGTCATCAGCGCCGGCTTGGGCTCGTCGGCATTGCGGATGATGCGGATCACCTCGTCGATATTGAGCAGGACGAGCTGGCGGCCTTCCAGAATGTGGATGCGCTCGTCGACCTTGCCCAGCCGGTGCTGCGCCCGACGCGTCAGGGTCTGGATCCTGAATTCAACCCACTCAACCAGGATCTGCCCGAGCGACTTCTGCTGCGGCCGGCCGTCACGCCCGATCATGACCAGATTGACCGGCACACTCGATTCGAGCGAGGTCTGGGCCAGCAGCACATTGAGGAGCTGTGTTGGCGTGATGCGCGTACTGCGCGGCTCGAAGACCAGCCTGACCGCGGCTTCGCGACCCGACTCATCGCGCACGGTCTCGAGGACACCGAGCACGGTCTGCTTGAGCTGCAGCTGCTCGGGCGACAGGGCCTTCTTGCCGAGGCGAAGCTTGGGGTTGGTCAACTCCTCGATCTGCTCGAGCACTTTGGCGCTCGAGACGCCATGCGGCAGTTCGGTGACCACCAGCTGCCACTGACCGCGGGCGAGTTCCTCAATCACATGACGCGCCCTGACCTTGATCGGCCCGCGCCCGCTGGCATAGACCTCGCGCAGTTCGGCGGGAGTAGAGATCACCTGCCCGCCGCCGGGAAAATCAGGGCCGGGCATGACCGCGAGCAGATCGTCGATCGTGGCATCGCGCTGGCGCACCACGAGGATTGCGGACTGGGCCACCTCGCGCAGATTGTGCGGCGGGATCTCGGTCGCCATGCCGACCGCGATGCCCGAGGCACCGTTGAGCAGCACCATCGGCAGGCGCGCCGGCAACAGTGAGGGCTCTTCGGTCGAGCCATCGTAGTTGGGTACGAAATCGACCGTGCCCTGATCGATTTCATCGAGCAGCAGCCTGGCATGCGGCGTGAGCCGCACCTCGGTGTAGCGCATGGCAGCCGCGCCATCGCCGTCACGCGAACCAAAGTTGCCCTGCCCGTCGATCAGCGGGTAGCGCAGCGTGAAGCCCTGCGCCATGCGCACCAACGCGTCATACGCCGCGGTATCGCCGTGCGGATGAAAGCGCCCGAGCACATCACCCACCACCCGGGCCGACTTGACCGGCTTGGCGTTCGGCCCCAGGCCCATCGCGTTCATTGCATGCAGGATTCGCCGCTGCACCGGCTTCTGGCCATCGGCCACATCCGGCAGCGCCCGTCCCTTGACCACCGAAACCGCGTAGTCGAGGTAAGCGCGTTCGGCATAGCGGGCAAGGGTCAGTCGCTGGCCGTCATCCTCGGGAATCAGCAGTTCATCGGGTATCGACATCGAAGACAGGTCAGAGGGCGGTGAACGACAGCTTGATGGCGCTCAGGGTCGAGGTGTAGGTGTTGGTGTTATTGCTTCGCAGCAAGGTGTTGTTAAAGGTGATCTGACGCTGCACCGGATCGATGAACACGGTGTTGTTGCACAGCTGAAAATCATTCTGACTCGCGACGAGGGCGCAGCCGGTAAAACCGCCATCTTGTGAGGCGGTGCTCGTTCCCCAGGTATCGGTGACAGCCAGTACGCTGCCACTGACCGGATCGTAGTCGACCGTGATCCGATGAGTCAGGGTCGCGCCGTTCGTGCTGGTGCCATTTCCGACGATGACGAGCTGCCGATAATTGCTCGAAAGCGACGATACACTCGAGTTGCTGCTGATGACTGTGAGGGTGCCGGTGCCCGTCGTCGGAAACGCATTGAGCACCCTCAAGATCGCGGTGCCCGATCCACTGCCTGCGCCCGGGCTCTGAAACCCGGGTGTCCCGGTGGCGCCGTCACTGGTCCCGCCGCACGCCGCCACCATCGTCATTGCGCCCAGCATGAGCACCGCCTGTATCGATCGCGCCTGCAACGCGATGCGACGCAAAACGCCATGCAAGCCCTTGATCCCCTCACTCACCATGATTTTCTCCCTGGAAAATAAAATTCACACATCGACCTCGACGTCGTTGCCATGCTCCTCGAGCCAGACGCGACGCGCCGCCGCTTCGCCCTTTCCCATCAGCATCGTGAAGCGCAACTGCGTGGCATCGGTGTCGACGGCACCGTAATCCACCTGCAGCAGGCGACGTGTCTCAGGATTGAGCGTGGTCTCCCACAACTGCTCGGCGGTCATCTCGCCCAGGCCCTTGAATCGCGAGATCGACCATACCCCGTCACGCAGCCCGTCCTTGCGCAATTTGTCCTCGGTATGGCGCAATTCGCCCTCATCCAGGCAATAAAGCTTGCGCAGCGGACGCTTGCCCTGCGCCGGCACATCGACCCGAAAGAGCGGCGGGCGCGCCACATAGATCCGCCCGGACTCGATCAGTTTCGGAAAATGGCGCAAGAACAGCGTCAGCAGCAGCACCTGAATATGGGCACCGTCGACATCGGCGTCCGACAGGATGCAGATCTTGCCGTAGCGCAGATTGGCAAGATCAATCGCATCGTTGGGGCCATGCGGATCGATGCCGATGGCCACCGAAATATCGTGGATCTCGGTATTGGCAAACAGCCGGTCGCGGTCGGACTCCCAGGTATTGAGCACCTTTCCGCGCAGCGGCAGGATCGCCTGATAGCCCTTTTCGCGACCCATCTTGGCCGAGCCGCCGGCCGAGTCACCTTCGACCAGGAACACCTCATTGCGATCGAGGTCGGTGCTTTCGCAGTCGGTGAGCTTGCCGGGCAGCACAGCCACCCCTGAACTCTTGCGTTTCTCGACTTTTTGCGCCGAGCGCTGGCGCGCCTGCGCCTGACGGATCACCAGATCGGCAAGCTTGCGGCCCCACTCGACATGCTCATTGAGCCAGAGCTCAAACTGCCCACGCGCAAAGCCCGCGACCAGCCGCAGCGCATCGCGCGAGTTGAGCCGCTCCTTGATCTGACCCTGGAACTGCGGGTCGAGCACCTTGGCCGACAGCACGAAACTCGCCCTGGCAAAGACATCCTCCGGCATCAGCCGCACACCCTTGGGCAGGAGCGAATGCATTTCCACAAAGCCCTTGACCGCATTGAACAGGCCTTCGCGCAGCCCCGACTCATGCGTACCACCGGCCGGCGTCGGAATCAGGTTCACATAGGACTCGCGAATCAGGGCGCCCGACTCGGTCCAGGCCACCACCCATTGCGCGCCCTCGCCAAGCGCAAAGGTGTCATGCCCTGCGGGTGCATATTGCTCACCTTCGAAGAGCGGCACGATCGGGGCGCCTTCCGGCGCGTCGGCGCCCTGGCTGACACCGCCGCCTTCTGCTGCCAGCGCCTGCGAGAGATAGCCGCGCAGGCCATCGGCAAACTTCCACACCTGGGACTGCCCGGTCTTCTCGTTCTGAAGCGTGACTTCGACGCCCGGCAGCAGCACCGCCTTGGATCGCAGCAAACGCTCGAGATCGGCCAGCGGCAGGACCTGGCTGTCGAAGTATTTCGGATCGGGCCAGACCTGCACGCGCGTGCCACTGCGCCGCTCACCCTTGGCTGCAGGCCGCGACAGCAGCGGCTCGATGATGTCGCCGCCGGCAAAGACCAGGGTATGAACGCCATTGCCCCGATCATCAGGGCGCCAGACCGTCACCTCGAGTCGCAGCGACAGGGCATTGGTCACCGATACGCCAACCCCGTGCAGGCCACCCGAAAAGCTGTAGGCGCCGCCCGCCTGCTTGTCGAACTTGCCACCGGCATGCAGTCGTGTGAAGACGATCTCGACCGTCGAGACGCCCTCCTCGGGATGCAGGCCCACCGGTATGCCGCGACCATCGTCATCCACCACCACGCTGCCATCGGCGCGCAAGCTCACCC
>Ga0114962_10002020_pt1 | contig 17285 bp, 14 predicted proteins | sample C_130820_MF_Meta_FD_87017 | JGI IMG/M metagenome (GOLD analysis project Ga0114962, IMG submission 87017) | Freshwater microbial communities from Lake Croche, Canada to study carbon cycling - C_130820_MF_MetaG | ecosystem: Environmental > Aquatic > Freshwater > Lake | place: Lake Croche, Canada...
AGATTGCAGATTGACAAATTTTAAGATTGAAGGTTTTGATACTTAGCTTTGCTAAGAGAGGTAATAAAAAAAATCTTGGGTTGCACCCAAGATTTTTTTTATAAATGTGTTTGTAATGTAGCGAAGCATCGCATGGGAGACGCGAAGCATCGCGTCTGTAAGATGCTAATTGGAGGTAATTTTGAATTCGGTACGTCGATTTTGTTGGCGTCCAGAATCTGTTTCATTTGTTGCGATTGGTTTTTTAGATCCGTATCCTTTTGCGGATAAACGAGTTGCTTCAATTCCTTTAGATACGACATAAGCCACGACAGAATTTGCTCGTTGTTGGGATAAGTTTTCGTTCATTGCCGCTGAACCAGTATTATCTGTATGGCCACTAATTTCTATTTTTAATTTAGGTGCATCATTCATTAATTTCACTAAACGATCTAACTCTGCATTAGATTCAATACGTAATGTAGCTTTTCCCAAATCGAAGAAAATATTTGTCAGGGTAATTGTATTTCCAACTGCAACATTTTTTAATTGAATGGTTTTAGAAACAATGTTATCCTCTCCCCCATCTGGTAGATCGAAATTTTCTGAATGAAATAAATAATTATTTGCTTTTACAGTAATTCCATAATTCTTACCAGAGGGCAAGGTAATTAAAAATTTACCAGTTGCGCTATTTGTATTAACAGTCTCGGTTATTTTACCTGAAGCATTATCTGTAATATCAATCGTAGCAGCAACAGGTTCTGCATTTAACAAATCAATAGTGTTCCCTTTAAAAACAGTTAAAAATTTTCGTGTTACATCGACTTTTGATTCAATAACATTATCATTAACAGGCTGAATAATTGATGAAATCAATAAATCTTCCGTAGAAACCAAAGGTGTTTTATCTGGACCCCAATAGGTAACTTTATAAATATCATATCCACCTTTACCTCCAGGTCGATTGGAAGTAATATAAGCGAATTTACCGTTAACAGTAGGAGAATAGAAAAAGTCGTCATATTGCGTATTGATTGGATACCCCATATTTACAGGGGCGGTCCATTGACCCTGAACAAATTTCGAGACAAAAATATCATATCCTCCCATAGAACCATGGCCTTGAGAAGCAATATATAAAACATCGCCTTTTATGGTAATATACATTGGACCTTCGTTAAATTTAGAATTTAGTACATCTAAAAAAGTGGTAGTTGCATAATCTCTTCGAAGTTTACTTTCCATTCCAGAATAAACTGCTTGAAATCCATTTTCTGCTTCCTCATTATCGCGTATAAAATAAATCTTATATCCAGTATGGTTATAACACGCAAAACGATCATTGTATTTTGGATTTGAAATATTATGATTCATTTTTTCAGGTGTTGACCAATTAGCACCAATTAATTTTGATTCGAAAATATCCGATTGATTATTTACAGATCGATGCATTAAAAGTGTAGTACCATCATAGCTTATTGTATTTACAACATCGTCTACTTTTGAATTTATATCGCCATTCAACTTTTTAGGTGCCAACCAATTTCCTTGCGCTGTAGAAGATGTGTAAATTTCAAAATCATATTCACCAATTGAATCCGGTGTATTGTCATTTTTGCGTTTGGATGAGAATAGCATTTCACTCCCATCCACAGAAATTGAAGGTGCTATGTCATCTTTATCGGAATTCAATTCTCCAACATTATCTACCCAAACACGTAAAGGATTTGCAGATAATTTTTTAGCGTTATCACATTCTTTTTTACGTTGATCGATAAATTTAGTGAATTCTGATGCTTTTTTGTATTCTGTCGTAAATTTGACATAATAAGCAATAGCCTCATCATATTTAGCATCTAACTGAGCCATTCTACCGAAATAATAGTTTAAAAAAGGATCGCAATTTGGATCTAATTCTTTTGCTTTATTAAAATAAGATTTAGCACTAGTAGGATTATTTGAATTAAAAAGACAAACACCAATTTTGAAATTCAAGAGTGCATTGGATGGATTAAAGTTTTGCGCTAAATCATATTGATTTTTAGCGTAAATAAAATTTCCTTTAAAATCTTTCACACCAAACAGTAAACTATTTGCTGTGTTGAAATAGATATCCCCTAATTCGATTGCCGCTTCCGCTTTTTTAAATCCTTCCTTATCTCCTTTAAAGTTTGATGATTTAAATTCAACATTTTGAGAAAAGGTAAAAAAACCTAAACTACATGTTATAAGTAATATTATACAATTTTTCATTTTAATTAATTATTGCAATTAGTAGAATAATATGATTTCCCTAAATCAACACCTAAATCTTGGGCTTTACGCCAATCTTCACAAGCACCTTTCATATCGCGTAACATTTCTTTTGCAATACCACGATTTAAATATGCTACACCATAATATTTATCAATACTCACAGCGATATCCGCATTTTCGAGTGCTTTTTGAAAATCTTTTTTCAGAATAAATATTGATGCGAGATTTGCATAAGCAGGGGCATTATTTTCATTAATTTGTTTTGCTTGCATAAAATCTTTTTCAGCTTCCACATACTTTGATTGTGAATAATAAGTTGCTCCACGGTTCACATAAGCCATGTAAAATTTTGGATCTACATTTATTGCTTTATTAAAGGCTAACATTGCTCCAGGGAAGTCTTTCATCTTTTTCTTTGAAGTACCAATATTATTATATACAAACGCAAGATTTGCATTTCTTTTTGTTGCTTCTTCATACTCTACTATTGCCTTCGGCAAATCACCTAGCATTCGGTAACAACTTCCTCGATCATTGTAGTAATATGCAGAGTTTGGTTCCATTTGGATACAACGTGAAAATTTAGAAATTGCATCTTTATATTCTTGTTGCATAAATCGCAATACTCCATAATTATAAATTATTTTGACATTGTTTGGTTCAAAAGTTAAAGCTTTTTCATAGTTTTTTTCGGAAACATCAAATGCCTTTAATCCTTGGAAAGCTCTTGCTCGTTGAAAATATGCTTTTGAATATGTAGAATCAATAGATATTAACTTATTCAAAGTGGAAGCAGAAGCAAGGTATGCTTCTAACTCATTTTCAGCAACCCCTTTATTATAATACGCTGCTAAAAATTTAGGGTCGGATAAAATCGCTTTTTCAAATTCTTTAATTGCGTCGATTAGTTTCTTTTCGCTGTATAAATTTATTCCTCGATTATATGCTTCTTTACCTTCTGCACTTGCATTAGCAGCTTCATTAATCTGGGCAATCGAATCTTTGAATGCTTTCTCTTTGAGAGACAATAACTCGACTTGAGAAAAGTAATTACCTATAGTCAAAGTAAATAATAACAGTAAAAGGATTTTTTTCATGAATTTTTTTTTTGAAATTGGTATGAAGATAATTATTAAATTATGATTTTAGGTTTACGGAATATGAAATAATTGATATTTTTTTTAGGTTACATTCATTCTCAAAGTCTTTACTATCTTTGATAAATAAAACTGAACTTTATGTCAAAAGATGTCTTTTTAGTGAACGGAGTTCGAACTGCCATTGGAAATTTTGGAGGAACTTTAGCTAATTATCGTGCCGATGATTTAGGTGCCGAAGTACTTAAAGCATTATTAATTAAAAATCCTACTTTAGATCCCACTCACATTGAAGATGTTATATTAGGGTGCGCCAATCAAGCAGGCGAAGATAACCGTAATGTTGCACGCATGTCTTCATTGTTAGCTGAATTACCAATACAAGCTGGAGGAGAAACAGTAAATCGATTATGTGCATCTGGAATGGCTGCAACCATTAATGCTTCTAGAGCTATAAAAGATAATGCAGGAGACATTTATATCTCAGGAGGAATAGAACATATGACGCGAGGACCTTGGGTAATTTCCAAGACTTCTACTGCATTTGGAAGAGATGCACAAATGTACGACTCATCATTTGGTTGGCGATTTATAAACCCAAGAATGAAAGCACTTTATGGTGTTGACAGTATGGGGATGACTGCAGAAAATTTAGCTATTAAATACAATATCTCCAGGGATGATCAGGATAAATTTGCTGCATGGTCTCAAAAGAAAGCAAGTATAGCTCAATTAAATGGTATTTTTTCAGAAGAAATAATTCCAATTTCCATCCCGCAAAAAAGAAAAGACCCTATCATTTTTGAAAAAGATGAATTTATTCGCCCAGAAACAAGTATAGAAACTTTGGGGAAATTACGTGCTGCATTCACTGAAGAAGGTACAGTTACTGCAGGAAATGCATCTGGACTAAATGATGGTGCAGCAGCATTATTACTTGCTTCTGAAGATGGATTAAAAAACAATCAACTTACTCCAATTGTTCGCATTGTTGGAGGAGCTGTTGCAGGTGTAGAACCAAAAATAATGGGTATTGGTCCTGTCCTTGCATCCCAAAAAATATTAAAACGTTCTGGTTTAACAATCGATCAAATGGATGTGATAGAAATGAACGAAGCATTTGCTGCACAAGTACTTTCTTGTTCACGCGCATTAGGTTTAGCAGATAACGACCCTAGAATAAATCCTAATGGTGGCGCTATTGCATTAGGGCATCCGCTTGGTATGTCAGGTGCAAGAATCATATTAGCTGCTGCAAATGAATTAGTTCGAAATAAAAAACGTTACGCATTAGCTACGATGTGCATAGGTGTAGGCCAAGGATATGCTGTAATTTTAGAACGCGTTTCATAAAATCATTCTACTTGAGTTGTTAAAATTGATAATGCATGAATAAAAAATGGTTATTATACTTTATACTATTATTTAGTCTTTTTGCATGTCGAAAGGAAACGACTAATTGGGATTCCAAATGGAGCTTTCCTATCCTTAAAGACCAATTAAATCTTAAAGATTTAGTTACTGATTCTTTATCGATAGTAAACGATACCAATGGATATAAACTCATTTATGAAAAAAACCTGTATCGTCTTAAATTATCTGAATTCATTAAAATTCCAGATACAATTATTCTTTCGGAATTAGCTATAAATTTTCCATCCCTTACTATAAATCCAGGTACGATACTTTCTGAAAAAGATGTCGAAAACCAACTGGAAATCGGTGATGCTGAATTGAAAAAAATCAAGGTAAAAAAAGGCACAATAACTATTACATTTTTAAATCCATTAACGACCAAAACCTATTACACGATTGAAATCCCAAGTTTCATAAAAAATGGAATTCCTGTAAAGCAAACTTTAATGGCAGAAAAAGGAAGTACAAGCAATCCTTCTTCTGTTAAAAGCACATTAGATTTGAGTGGATACACTGTTGATTTAAGTGGAGTAAATAATAGTACATTTAATACGATTGTTACCAATTTCGATATGCAGCTTGATCCAAATGCAACAACTGCGACAAAAGTAACCAATAAAGATATTACAAGAATGGAGATACAAATCTCCGACATACAAATAGAATATGCGCAAGGTTATTTTGGCAACTTACATATTCAATCGAGCAACGAATTACCAGTAGAAAGTATTCGAAAAATAACATCCGGAGACTTTAAATTATCGAATGCACATGTAGAATTAACGATAAAGAATAGTTGTAAATTAATGGCAAAAGGAGAAATATCTTCGTTAACATCTACCAAAACTTCTGAAGGATCAACTATTACGTTTAAAAACCTACAACTAAATAATCCTTTTTTTATTGCCCCAGCTTATACAGAAGGGGATCAACTAATTGGTTCGGATAAAAAATTCACTTTTGACGAAAATAATAGTAATATCCTACCATTTATTGAAAATTTAGGTGATTTATATAAAATAGCCTATACATTTGAACTTAACCCATACGGAAATTTGAATGGTGGTTGGGATGAATTTTTTCCAACAAGTGAAATTTCATTAAACTTAAAAACCATTATTCCACTAAACATCGAATTAAACAAATTGACTTTTCAAGATACTCTAAAACTAGACTTATCCGCTTATCCTTCTTCTGGATCAACTATAAAAAGTGGGAAATTTAAACTACACTGTGAATCTTCTTTCCCTATAGACGCTTCAGTTTCGCTGTTTTTAATGGATGATTCAAAAAACATAATTGAAAAAATATCAGGAACATCATTCATTGCCGGAAAATCAAAGTTTTCAAACGAAAATAAAATTTCCACTGTTTACTTCACTCCTACCCTTCAATTTTTTTCTAAAATGAATACTGTTAGATATATAGTTGTGAAAACAACATTTAATTCTGTAGAGAAAAGTTATGAAATTCCATATAATGGTAAAATTGATTTTCAATTAAGTACAGATTTTGAAACAAATATTAATTATTAATGCCTAGATTAACGTTATTACTTTTTGTTATCATCTTACTTCCAATAAGTAGTCAAGTTACCTTGCCTCAATTTATGGACACGACATTATTACGTCATGAAATTCTTATTCAAGGTAAAACAGATTTATATAGTTCTTCCTTACAAAATGGATTTTCCAATAAACTATTCTTTGGAGGTAATTTAACTGCAAATGAAATCTCTAATCAAATTGCTCTTCAAGATAAACACAATTCAATAGGTTTAGAGGCTAATACAGAGATTGAATACCGAAACTATACTATTTTCCCGAAAAAAAATTGGGGAATGTTATTCAAATCATCCGCTAATACCTTAAATTCTATTCATTATACAAAAGATTTATTTGGCTTAGTATTCCAGGGAAACAGTGCATATTTAGGACATCCCATGCAACTAAACCCTAGTTCATTACAATCTGTTAGTTACATTAAATTTGGAGTTGGTTTTATTCATAAAAAAACAAAATCAAATTTTAGTTTCAATATATTTCAGTTAGAGAATTATGCTAATAGCTGTTTAGATTATGGAGCTGTATATGTAAATGATAGTAGTAATTTAACATTAATTGACGTGACAGGTTCAAGCACCACTTATTTACCTAAATCTTCCCAAAGAAATATTGGTTTTGGAATAGATTTAGATTTAAAAATTCCAATAACTAATTTTAACGATAAAAAAATTCATTTGAATATAATTGCAAAAAACTTTGGAATTGGTATTTTAACAAAAGACGTTCAGTACTATTCGTTAGATACAAATTATATTTTCCAGGGATTTACCTTGAATCAATTGGGTGCATTATTAAGTAATAAAACTTCTAATACATTACAAAACTTAAAAATTTATTCGAATCATACAATACGTTTCACTCCACTTCTAGGATTTATTCAATTTGATAAACTTAATTCACAGGATGCAAAAACACGCTTTCAATCTATTTTTGGTGGACGTATGTATCCAAGTATTTCTTTCATTCCATATATTTATGCAGGTATTCAACTAAAATGTACTGATAAAATTTGGATCGGAATACATGAAAATTATGGTATTACAAATACACTAAGAACTGGTTTATATGTAAAAATAATAGGCGGAAAATTTGGGTTAAATTTGGGAACAGAAAATTTAATCGACTCTTTTAGATCTAATGGTAAAGGGCGTTCATTTCAATGTAAATTACAATGGCACATATAGTTAAAGTTCTTCTTCTGGTATTTGCATCGAGTTTCACGCAACAGGTTATAGCGCAAAATAATTTTTATAAAATTTACACAGGAAATGGCTATGACTATGGTGAAGGTATTGTCCAATCTACTAGCGACAGCAGCTATTTTATAACTGGAAGTTCAAGTAGTTTTGAAAATGCTCCAAGTCAAGCCTTTATTTTAAAAGTGGATACTGGTGGAACCTATATTTGGTCTAAATCCTACGGCGGTAACGCGAGTGATATCGGAAAACGTATTTTCCATATTCCGAATGAAGGTAATTATGTAGCTGGATTCTCTAACTCTTTTGGAAACGGATTATTTGACTTTTATTTTTTCAAAACAGATACAAGCGGCAAATTACTTTGGGAAAAAACATATGGAGGTAGTAGTAACGAACTTTTACATGATGCTATTCAATTACCAGATACAAGTTTTATTCTTATTGGACAAACTAGTTCAAACGAGACAGAGGATGAAGACTTATTTATTATGCGAATTTCAAAACAAGGGGAGATTAAATGGCAAAAAACACTTGGTAGTAGTGGAGTTGACATTGCTAATTCTGTTAGTATGATCGACACTAATCGCCTAATTATTGGAGGGGAATTTTACGATTCTGACTCTTCTAAACAAAAATCATTTATTTTATCTATGAATAGTCAAGGAGATATTCAATGGCTAAAGACATTCGGAAAGCTTAAATCAAACTACTACATTAAAGATATTTTTGCTGATTCTACATTTATTCGCGGAGTGGGATACGCACAAGTAAATAGCACAAGTGATAAAGTTTATTATAACATGTTAATCGATACTTTAGGTAATAATTATGTTGAAAATTACATTCCACAGAGTGGAAGTAATTATTTTTCGCAAATTGTGCAATATGGATTTTACAACTATAATTATATCGCAATGCAACCAACAGACAATAGTATAATACCAACATATTCAGGTGGTGAGGATTTACTTATTTGTCGCTATAAAAATGATTTAACCTGGTATCCTAAATGTGTAAATGGCTCTAATCATGGAAATGATCACTGTAATCAATTACTTGCGACAAACGATTTTGGAGCAATTTCTGTGGGTTATAATGTCCATGGAGGAAAAGGTGGATCGAATGTTATGTTGTTGAAAATTGGACCTTATGATCAATTTCCAAATACCACAGGATTACCTATTGAAAGTACTTTAGTAGAATTAAAAACAGTAGAACCAACTTTAGAAGCTAAAGTTTACCCCAACCCAGCCTCTAGTGAATTACAAATAAAGGTCGGAACGCATGATGAAACTCCTTTAACAATTTATAATTTAAATGGTAGCATTCTGTTTAAAAAATCTTTTATCGCGGAAACGAAAATCGATATTACGTCTTATGCTCAAGGAATCTATTTAATAGAAATCGGAAACGACGTTCAAAAATTTGTGAAAGAATAAGAAACTGCTAAGCTAGTTTTCAATCCATTTTATTTTACGACTTCTGAAACAACATCATGAATTAAATCAGATTCATACCCTTTAGACGCAAGATATGTACTTACACGTCTTCTAATTGTCCATAAATCGTCTTTTGCTTTCTTTTCTAAAAACTTTTTTTGCGCAAGATGTTTCATTGTTTCTAAATATGTATCCAAATCAATTGACTTTAATCCTTCTTGAATCGACACTTTATCGATTCTTTTTTGGATAAGATGGTGTTTAATTTTGATTTTACCCCATCTTTTTATTTTGAATTTTCCAGATACGAAAGATTCTACAAAACGTTTATCATCTAAAAAACGATTACTTAGAAGATGCTTTATTATTTCGGATTGTTGTTCTAAAGATATGTTCCAAAAAGTTAGTTTTTGTTCCACTTCATAGGTACATCTATCTTGATAAGCGCACCAAGATTCTATTTTAATGATCGCTTCGGAAAACGAGAACTTGCACTCTGACATGGTATCAGAGTGCTAGCGTATCATTATTTGAATTTAAGAAAGAGTATTGCATTAGATGGTTTGCAACAACTCCTCGGATGCTTATCCATTTTTTGTATTTGAAGAACCATTTAACTTGTCTGGAAATGATTCCGCATTTGAAATAAGCTTCTAAATATGGGTGAACAATTAAAGTTACTTTGGTTTCTTTTTTATCTACAACCAGGTAATTTAAGTTATTCTCAATTTCTTCTGCAAGTAAAATACTTGCTTGTACTTCACCAGTTCCATTACAGGTAGGACAAGTTTCATTTGTTTTGATTTCCGTTTCAGGGCGAACACGTTGTCTCGTAATTTCGATGACACCGAATTTTGAGGGAGGAATTAGATTATGTTTAGCGCGATCATTCTTCATAAATTCTTTTAATTTTTCAAAAAGAATTTTGTTGTTTTCACGCTCGTGCATATCAATAAAATCGACAGCAACAATTCCACCCATATCTCGTAATTGTAAAACACGTGCAATTTCTTCTGCTGCTTCCACATTAGTTGCTAAAGCGTTTAATTCTTGTCCTTCGGAACCTTTACGGTTTCCACTATTGACATCAATTACATGCATCGCCTCTGTATGCTCGATAATCAAATAACCACCACTCGGCAAAGGAACTTTTTTACCGAAAAGCGTCTTAATTTGTTTTGAAATCCCAAAACGTTCGAAGATATCGATTTTACCATCGTAATGTTTAACGATTTTTTCTCTTCCTGGAGCTATTCCTGCCACATATCCACGAATTTCATCTGATAGCACTTCGTTATTCACATGAATATTGGAAAAATCTCCATTTAACAAATCTCTTAAGATTGATGCTGTTTTGTCAATTTCACCAAGTACTTTTTTAGGAGGAGTAGCAGTCTTTAGAGCGGTAAACATGGTTTTCCATTTGTCTAATAAATTATTAAGATCTTGATGAATTTGCTCAACTTTTTTATCTTCAGCAACCGTACGGATTATCACCCCAAAGTTTTTTGGTTTGATTTCAGATAATAATTTTTTAAGACGATCTCTTTCTTTTGCGTCTCTAATTTTTTGAGAAATCGAAATTTTTTCAGAGAAAGGAACAAGAACAATATACCTTCCGGCTAGAGTAATTTCAGCACTTAAACGAGGTCCTTTGGAGGAAATCGGTTCTTTAGCAACTTGTACTAAAATAGACTGAGAGGAAGAAAGAACTTCTTCCATTTGACCTTCTTTTGGAATGTCAGATTCTAATTTAAAGTATTGTAGGTCGGCTACATTTTGCTTGCCGTGTAGCGTATCTTTGGTGAACTTATTCAGCGAATTGAACTGTGGTCCTAGGTCGAGATAATGTAAAAAAGCATCTTTTTCGTAACCTACATCCACAAAAGCTGCATTTAAACTTGGTACGGTTTTACGAACTTTCCCTAGGTACACGTCACCTACTGCAAATTCTGTATTACCTTGTTCTTCATGCAATTCAATAAGCTTTCCATCACGCAACAACGCAAGCCATATCCCGGTTGACCGAGAATCGACTACTAATTCTAAACTCACGAAAGCTTATATTAAAGATTTAAAAATAGAATAACTTAGCAAGCGAACCTACTAAGTTATCCAACGAATTTCAAAAAAAAATTATTTTTTCTTTTTGTGACGGTTTTTTCTAAGTCTTTTTTTACGCTTGTGCGTAGCCATTTTATGTCTTTTTCTTTTTTTTCCGCTTGGCATAACAATATATATTAAATATTAAACAATCTTATTCGTTGGCATTGTATTAAAAAAATACACTCCTATCGTTAAATAGGAGTGCAAAGATACAATTTTACTTTTAATAGCATGCAAGATGCTGAAAGAAAAAATTATTTTTTCACTTTCACTTTACTTTTCACTTCTTCTACAAAAACTTTAGCAGGTTTGAAAGAAGGAATGTTGTGCGCAGGAATAATAATTGTTTCATTTTTAGAAATGTTACGACCTGTTTTTTCTGCTCTTTGTTTAACTACAAAACTACCGAATCCACGTAAGTAAACATTTTCTCCAGTTGCCATTGAATCTTTCAATGTTGTCATGAATGCTTCTACAGTTTTTTGTACTTCTAATCTCTCTAATCCAGTTTCGTCAGAGATTTTTGCGATAATATCAGCCTTTGTCATAATGTATAATGTTTTGATTTTCAGAAGCAAATTTAAGTCAAGTAAATAATATATCTTTACAAATTGAAAATTATTTTTAAAAAAATCTACGAATGAACGATTTTAACCTATTAATTATCAAATGGTATAGACAAAATAAACGAAATCTACCATGGAGACTAACTAAAAATCCCTATATGATTTGGTTATCCGAGATAATTTTACAGCAAACGAAGGTTGATCAAGGTTTAAATTACTACTTAAAATTTCGTACTAATTATCCAACAATTGATGATTTAGCAAAGGCAGATGAACAAAAAGTACTATCTGATTGGCAAGGACTTGGATACTACAGTCGCGCAAGGAATCTACACACTACCGCAAAAACAATTATAGACACCTACCAAGGGATTTTCCCTAATACCTACGAAAATATACTAAAATTAAAAGGAATTGGCACTTATACTGCTGCTGCTATTTCTTCTTTTGCTTTTGACCTTCCACATGCAGTTGTCGACGGTAACGTATATCGCGTTTTATCTCGAATTTTTAATATTGATACCCCTATAGATAGTACAGAAGGAGTCAAAGAATTTAATTTTCTTGCAAATGAATTATTAAACAAAAAACATCCAGCAGAACACAATCAAGCAATCATGGAATTTGGCGCTATTCAATGTACTCCCTCCAACCCGAATTGTACAGATTGTATATTTAATCAAACTTGTTTAGCGCGAATAAACGGAACTATTCAGCAGCTACCTGTAAAAAAAACAAAAACAAAAATTCGTAATCGTTATTTGCACTTTCTACACATTGAAATTGACAATCAAATAATTATTACACAAAGAACTAAAAAAGACATTTGGCAGAATATGTATCAATTTCCTTTAATTGAAAAAATAAAAGTAGAAGAATTACCTATAATAAAACAAGAGATAGAAAACACCTACAACATTAAAATTACAAACATTACAACTAATATCAAGCATATTCTATCCCATCAGAATTTATATACTACATTCTGGAAAACAGATGCAATCCCAGAAATAATCCGTAAAAACAAAGAATATTTATTGATTGAAAAAAGTAAATTAAATGAATACCCAATACCACGGGTGATCGATCGTTATTTAGAAGCAAATTAAGGATTTGGTATTTACCTAGTAGCCTTTTTTCATATAGCTAATTTTTCTATCTTTGTATTATATGTACAACTCTGTAAATAAAGTTATATTAATCGGAACAATTGGCGACAAAATTGAATTTCGTCATTTAGAAAATGGTGGTGCGATTTGTCGTTTTTCGATCGCGACATTCGACAATTATATAGACAAAATTTCCGGTGAAAAAAGAAAAATAACAGACTGGCATTCTGTCACATGTTGGGGAGATCAAGCTAAGGAACTATTCAAACAAATAAAAAAAGGACATCAAATCTATTTAGAAGCAAAATTAAAAATGCGCACTTGGCAGTCTAAAGAAGGGTTAACACATAAAGGATATGAATTGTTTTTAGATAATTACATGCCATTAAACATAAATAACAGCGATAAAATAGCTGAAAATCAATACTCAAAAGAAGGTACACCTATTACACCCGCTCCAATGTATGGATTTGAATTAAGCGACCTAGACGAATTACCATTTTAAATTATGCAAACAATCTCCTTACTTATAGCACATGCAACAAACACTTCTTTTAGCGGGACTGTTATTTTTAGTGTTTTAACAATTTTAATTTTACTCATTTGTTCGGCCTTAATTTCTGCTTCAGAGGTTGCGTACTTTTCCATGGGGCCTTTAGAAAAAGAAGTCTTAAAAATAGAAGAGGGTAAACAGGCTGAAACTGCTAGAGAACTTTTAAAATCACCCCAAGACTTATTAGCTACCATACTTATTGCCAATAACTTTGTAAATGTAGGCGTTGTAATAATTTCTAGTTTTTTACTGGATGCGGTATTTGGTGCTTCAGCTACGAATGAATTATTTCGTTTTTTAATTGATGTTTTCTTAATAACAACCATTATTTTATTAGTAGGTGAAGTAATTCCAAAAGTATACGCTACAAAAAACGGTTTGACAATTGCGAAATTCATGGCGCCAGTATTAAATTTGATTAGTACTCTTCCTCCATTTTCATGGCTTAAACGTTTTTTAGTTAACGGTACGAGTTTAATTCATAAATACGCAAAAAAAAGAGGTGTGAAAATTTCTACCGATGAATTGGAACAAATATTAGCATTAACAAAAGAAGAAACCACTTCGGAAGAGGAACATAAATTATTGGAAGGAATCATAAAGTTTGGGAATACAGATGTAAAACAAATCATGCGTCCGCGTATGGAAATTGTAGCGATTGAAAACACCTCAAATTATACGGAAGTACTTCAAATTATTCTTCATGCTGGATATTCTCGTATACCTGTTTATGCGTCTACATTTGACAATATTATCGGAATTTTATACATCAAAGATTTATTACCTCATTTAGAAGAAGGTGAAGCATTTGAATGGTTAGATTTAATTCACAAGCCCTTCTTTGTACCAGAAAATAAAAAGTTAGATGATTTATTAAAAGAATTTCAGAGTAAAAAAATGCACATGAGTATCGTTGTAGACGAATATGGTGGTGCAAGCGGGTTAGCTACTTTAGAGGATGTACTAGAAGAAATTGTCGGAGATATAACCGATGAGTACGATGAAAAAGAAATAAATTTCACAAAAATATCGGATACTAATTATCAATTTGAAGGTAGGACTGCGCTTGTTGATTTTTATAAAGTATTAGAAATTGACGGTAAAGATTTTGAAGCTAATAAAGGTGAGTCTGATACACTTGGTGGTTTTATGGTAGAACAGGCTGGAAGAATTCTCCGAAATAAAGAGCATATTGAATTTGAAAATTTCAAATTGATTGTTGAAAAAGCAGATAAAAAACGTATTAAAACAATCTGTGTAATCATTCAAGAGCACTCAAGCACTTCATCTATTGAAAATTGAATTTATGAAAAAAAGAATATTTGGTTTTATTTTCCTAGGTGGAATTTTAGTTTCCTGTAGTTCGAATGAATTAACAATCCCAAAGCCTCCAACTTTTTTAAATGTCCATTTGCCTGAGCACAGCTATATAAATTATTCTCCAGATTGTCCTTACAGCTTTGACATACCTTCAATATTCAAGGTTAAAAATGTGAATTATAGAAAAGAAAGTACTTGCCATAGAGATATTGAATTAGGACCTTTAAATGGAACCTTACACTTTTCTTATATAGAAATGGAAAAGCCACTTGCAGAGTATGTAAATTTCTCCATTAGTAAAGTAGATGACCACAAAATAAAAGCAACTGCTATTGAAGATGAGAATATCATTCGTCCAAAGGATAAAATTTACGGTACTTTTTTTGAGTTACAAGGAGATGTAGCATCCCCATTTCAGTTTTACTTAACAGACTCTACACATAGATTTGTAAGTGGTATTGTATACTTTAACGCAAGACCAAACTATGATTCTATCAAGCCGACTTTAGATTATCTTAAAATAGATATTAAACGCTTTTTAAGCACATTTAAGTGGAAATAAGATAATATACAAGGTATGTATTAATTCCCTTGTTTAATAAACGTTATTAATTTTTATTTGAAAAAACAAATCAAGTAATAGAAACCAGCTGCTAAAATAGCACTTACCGGTATTGTGAGTACCCACGCCCACAGAAGGTTGATTGTTACACCCCATCGAACAGCGCTCAAACGTTTTGTTGCCCCTACTCCTATTATGGAACCTGTGATTGTATGTGTAGTAGATACTGGAATACCTAAGTTACTAACTACAAACAAAGTTAATGCTCCTGCTGTCTCCGCACAAACTCCTTCCAATGGAGTTACTTTAGTTATTTTACTACCCATTGTTTTAACGATTTTCCAACCTCCAAATAAGGTTCCAATAGCAATCATTAAATAACACCCAAAGGAAATCCAAAAAGGCATTGTATGTGAATTTACTTTTGTAATTATTTTACATTCACTTTTCAACTTTCCATTTTGAACATAAGGTAAAAAAAGTGAAGCATTCGAATAGTTTGCTTGAAGTTTGTTTTTTTCTTTAAAAATTATTTCATCTGTACTAGCATCATAAATATTTTCTCCTTTTGAATATACTGTTAATTCATCCGGTTTGAATTTCATGGTTTTTCCATCTTCATTTTTATATGAAACTTGAATAACCTCTGAAATTTTAAAATGGGATGGAATTGGATCTTCCAACTTTCCTTCTCTGTCCAGATTCCCGTAAACTAAAAGTGCAGCACAAATTATCCCCATAACTTTTTGCGAATCTGCACCACCATGTCCTAAAGAAAAAGCTGCAGAAGACAGTAATTGTAATCGTTTGTACATATTAGATTCTTTAAGTGCTGTTTGGCGTTTACCATGCATAGCCATGTAATAAATATACGCAAGAATAAATATCGCTAACATTGTTACTACAATCCACATCATTTCCTTCTTCATATCCATGTATTCCACCATGTAATCCATAAGAAAATAAATCCCTAAAGAACAAGCAATTACAACAATGAATTTTAATGCAAAACGCCTGCTCATTGTGATTAATGCTACGCCAAATGCAAGAATTCCACCGATAACAGGAGCTAAAAAAATGAAGGCTATAATTACAAGAATTCCACTTGAATCAATTACACCAAATCCAGCATGCGCTACTGCTGCACCAGCAAAACCACCAATCAAGGTATGTGATGAAGATGAAGGAATTCCTAATCTCCAGGTTAAAAGATTCCAAAAGGTAGCAGCTAATAGTCCAGCCAAAATCACCCAAAGGTCTATCGCATTGTTATTGACAGTTTTAGCAACTGTATTTCCGACACTCATATCAAATACCCAAAAAGCTAAAACGTTAAATCCTGCTGCCCATACAACTGCCTGAAAAGGGGTTAGAACTTTAGTCGAAACAACAGTAGCTATCGAATTTGCCGCATCATGAAAGCCGTTAACTAAATCAAATAAAAGTGCTATAACGATTACAGCAATTAATAATGTAAACATAATTACAATTTATTTTATGCGTATTTGACAACTATTGATTCAATTACATTCCCTGCGTCTTCGCATTTATCCGTAACTATTTCTAGTGATTGATACAATTCTCTTTTCTTTATCAACATTTTAATATCAGATTCATACTCAAAAAGTCTATCAATACTTAAATCAAAAATATCATCCCCTTGATTTTCAGCACTATTAATTCTAACAACACAATCAATAATTTTTTGTGTATTTTTTAAATTTCGAAGTTCGATTACTGCACTATTTACTGCTAAAACAGCATCTTTAATAACCAAAGCCATTTTTTGAACGCCTTGGTCATCCGGGTTAATTTTATAGAAATTTATCTTTTTTGCAGACGCATAAATAAAATAAGCAATATCATCCAAAGCTGTAGCTAAACTATGAATATCCTCTCTATCAAACGGTGTAATAAAATTCTTACCTAGCTCTATAAAAATAGTATGTGTCAGAACATTATTTTGACGTTCTAACTCCTCCATTTGTTTAATGACATCACCTCTTTTATTAAAATCGGATTCATTTACAACGACAACTAATTTTTCGGCTAATGATTCTAAATTTGCACTTGCATTTTCAAACAAAGTGTAAAAAATTTTGTCTTTTGGAAGAA